>JGI1201J43222_100340_pt1 | contig 11754 bp, 8 predicted proteins | sample MastesBC008_FD_43222 | JGI IMG/M metagenome (IMG submission 43222) | reverse complement strand
GACACGCTGCGCTATCGTTGCGTAAGTCCTGTTACTAACGTACTTATAGTTAACTAATTATTCTAACTGCCTTGTTCTCCTCGGTTTGTGGAGTTACCGAACCAATGATACAACTATCTTTATATCCTAGAGTCTGAAGCCCATTGAGACAGCTATTTGCCTGTTCTTTAGGTACGGAAGCTAATAAACCACCGGAAGTTTGGGGATCAAATAGTAAGGGGTAATAAGGATGATTTTCTAGTTCTTGGATTTGCGAATTCTGGGATTGTAAATTCTGGGATTGTAAATTCTGGGATTGTAAATTCTGAATCTGACTAGCAGCATCTAAATTTTCCGTGTGGAGCGAACTAATAATTCCTGCAGCGATTGTTTGTTGTGCGCCAGCCAAAATTGGAATAGCATCAATTTGTAATTCTATACTTATCTGGGAAGCTTTGACCATTTCCACTAAATGTCCCAGCAAGCCAAAACCCGTGATATCGGTACAAGCAGTTGCACCATTTTCCAGAAAACAAGTAGCTGCAGCTTGATTGGACAATAACATTGATTCTATTGCCCCATCAATCCAACGACCTTTTGCTTGGTGACGCATATTTGCTGCAAATAGGGTTCCTGTTCCCACAGCTTTTGTTAAGATTAGTACTTGTCCTGGTTCCATTCCACTTTTACACAGTAACTGCTCTGAAACTCCTAAACCATTGCAAGATAAGCCAAATCCTAATTCTGCACCTCCTGTGGTATGTCCGCCAATCAATGGTGCTTGGGCTTGATTTAATACTTTAACTGCACCTGATAAAAGTTGGTACAAGGTTTCTTCAATTTTTGCAGTTGCACCGTAGGGAACTGTAGCGATCGCTAAAGCACTTTGGGGTTTTGCACCCATTGCAAAAATATCACTCAAACAGTGATTGCCAGCAATTTGTCCGAAAATATAGGGGTCGTCAATTAAACTACGAAAATAATCAATACTTTGCACCATCGCCTTTCTACTTGCTATTTGTATTACTGCAGCATCATCAGGTGCATCCAAACCAATAATAATATCGTCTCGTTTTTCTTGATAGGGCTGTTCTACTCGAATGCGATGCAAGACTTTTTCTAGAACTTTACCACCAATTTTGGAACCGCATCCCGCACAATGCATGGTGGGGTTGGAGTTCAACTTGGAAGATGGGAAAGGGTTTATTACCGATTTTTGATTTTCCATCCTCATTTCTGGAAGCTTATTGAAGCGATCCATAAATTTGCGATCAATATAATCTTTCCATCGCCACAACAATTTATGTGGTGGTAAAGTCAAAAAGCCACGTGTTGCAATCGCTCTTTCGTCTCCGGTACCGATCAAACTTAAATACTGCTGTTGTGGTTGAAACAGTTTGAGAGATTGACCTAGTAAAAAGCGTTGTAAATTTTCAAATAAAGGTCTACCTTGACGAACTGCAAAAACTCCTGCTTTGGGACGGGGATGATTTATCATTGTGGCAATATCTCCCGCTGCAAAGATTTGGGGATGAGTTAAAGATTGTAAATAATCATTGACTAAAATAAAACCTTGCTCATCAGTTTTTAGTCCTGCAGCTTTTAACCATTGGGGTGCGGAAGCTTGAGTAACCCAAAAAACGCGATCGCATTCTATTGTCAAACCAGATTCACAGATGATATTAAATTTTTCTATTTCTGTGTTTGTTACTTCCTGCTCATTTTTTTTTGTAGAAGTTTTAGTTTGTAAGTTGTGGGGTTTTACTTGACAAACATTTTCACCCAAATGTAGTTGAATACCTTTACGACGCAAAATTTTTTCCACCAGACGACGCACTGATGGGTGATGATTAGGCATTAATTCTGGACTACGCTGGAAGAGATGGATGTTTTGGAGATAGGGGATTTGCAACTGATTAAAGTAACCGTGCATCGATAGTGCTAATTCTACGCCACCTGCACCACCACCGATAATACTGATATTTGTGCTTTTTTTATTTATGTCTGTTTGGTTTGTTCTACTTTGATTTTTCTCTATTCCATCTGTATTAGATCCAACCTCTAATTCTTGACACATTTTCCACCAGTGTTCTAATAATTGCGGAACTGGCTTCGCAGGAATAGCATATTCAGTAGCTCCTGGTACAGAAATTGTGGCGGGGGTACTACCAATATCAATTGATAATACATCGAAACTCACACTTGGACGGTTCGCACATAAAATTTGCTGATTTTCCAAGTCCAAACCAATTACTCGGTCAACATATAGCTGCGCTCCTGCAAATTCAGCTAAAGGACGTAGGTCGATGTGACACTCATCGTAACTATAAAACCCTGCGATATGTCCGGGTAACATCCCCGAATATGGGGTGTAACTACTTTCTGTAATTAAGGTCAGACGTACTCCTGGTAACTTGTTCATCGCAAACATCCTCATTGCTATGACATGAGAATGTCCACCACCAATTAACACTAAGTCCTTAATTATCGGTTGTAAGTTCTGCAGCATTTAGGGAAAATCACAAATATTTTACTTGTACACCGTTATTTCCAGACTAACGAAAATAGATTTGATGGGATTTTTTCAATTAATGTCACAGATTTTGCATGAAATTTTATCTCTGAAAAACCTACAAAGTGAAGAGTCTAACCCTATTCCTGTTCCCGTAGTACGTTCAATGAATTGAGGAAAATAGTCAAAGTCGCCCTTGAAAAGGTGAATTTAGGGGGATTTCGTGATGTTTTGCTTATAAATAGCAACTTATGCTAATAATTTAGATTTTAGCGATCGCATAACTTACTTGACACAGGAATTAAGTGATACAGGTCACATTAACCCATGTTACTCAAACCCAACCATGCAAACAGTAATATTTATTACTACATTCTAAATACATCTATTTTACAATACATAGATTTACAAAACATTTTAAATCAATTAATTGCTTAATTTGATTGTAGTTTTTTATTTTAAAATATATTAATCTTAGCCAAATTATTCATAGATTTTTTATCTATATAAAACAAAATATATCTTTTAGATAAGGGTTATAAACAGCAAATTTTAATAACTAATAATTTAAGGTATTAAGTCTCAATAAAATACTGATAATATTTACTATTTTGAATATTTTATATATTTTAAATTATTTATGTATAGTTATCTATTTTTTCATATATGCATTAACAAAAGTAGATTTTATTACTAATAATAAGATGAAGTAAAACAGTTAAAAATCATTTTTTAATGCAATAAGCTTACAAAATATGGAAATGAAAGCTGATAACCATAAAATACGCTGTTTTTTGTAAAGCAGATATGATGCAATTTAGATAGATGTGAATTTAGAATGAGCAAAGTATTAAGTAGCTAAATTATGTTATACAAATTTATCTATGATGAATTGGAGGAGTTAGAAATTTTAATGAATAATCTTATTAGACAATATTTAATAATATTCATATTTTTTGCTGCTACAGGGGCTAGTCACAATATCACAATTTAAGTAAATAATTAATCTCCAAAAATTATTTGCTTACAATTACGTAGACAGATAATATAGGAACACAATATATGTGGGGTATGGTTAGTAACAAATATATTTATTCCGGAAATTAGGTCAGTAACGATTCAATTTACTGAGACAAATGTTATACTCCACACAAAGCACCTACCGTAAAAATTCTATGTCGTGAGGAATACTTTTGATATGTCTGCCCATAAGACAGACGCACTCAAAAAAAAGTTAGTAGCCATATCAGTTATATCTGCTTTCTTTTATACTCTACTCTGTCTTGCTGTTGCAGGAAATGAGGAATTATCCCACCGGGAAAAAATCGAGTATGGGATGCAAGGACTGACTACAACTGGAATTATTTTTCTTGGATTCGGTGCGATCGTGAATGTCTACTATGTAGCAAAACGGTCAGACGCAACTGAGAAAAATGCCATAGCTACTGAAAAAGCTAATGAAATTGAAATCAAAAATGTTTATCTAGCTCGAGAGCAATCCATCGCCGAACGATTAATGACAGCAATTACCCAGTTGGGTCACGAAAAAGTGGCGACGCGCACTGGTGCAATTTACATTTTAGAAAGAGTTGCTCGAGATTCTCGGAAAGAATATTGGACTGTTATGGAGATTATTTCAGCTTTTATTCGGGAAAATTCCCCTAAAAGCCAAGATTATAGCGAAAATGCTCGCAAGACAGCCAAAATTCCTACTGATATTCAAGCTGCTTTAACAGTAATTGGTAGACGAGATTTCCATAAAGACCGCAAAAACCAAAACCTGGATTTACGTAACACGGATCTGAGATGGGCTGATTTACAAGGAGCAAATTTACAAAATTTAGACTTGCGTGGGGCTAACATGCAAGGAGCAAACTTGAAAGATGCAGATCTTTGTGCTTCTAATCTGGAGTCAGTTCAGTTGTCAGGGGCGATTTTGTGTGATGCAAAATTGCGATTTTGTAATTTACTCGAAGCTAATCTATGCGGTGCAAATCTAAATCGGGCTATATTTTGTCAGGCTAACTTGCGTTCAGCTAATCTTTCTGGGGCTAGCTTACTGGAGGCGAATTTTGCAGGTGCTAATTTGTATAAGGCGAATTTGCAGCTAGCAAACCTTAAAGTAGCTAATTTTAATGGCGCAAAGTTGTTTTTAGCTAACTTACAAGGGGCAAAGATTGACAAAGCAAAGCTGCAGAAAACTGGTTTAATTGGTGCAAATTTGCAGCAAGCAAGTTTGAATGGAGCAAATCTTAATGGTGCAAATCTCAATGCTGCGAAGCTTCGATATACAGAAGTATTTTTTGCAAATTTAACTGAGGCTAGTTTGAGAGAAGCAGATTTACATGGAGCAAACTTAATGGGAGCAAACCTGAATAATGCAATTCTATGTGAAGCTAATCTGAGTGCAGCTAATTTGATCGGTGCAGATTTAAATTGCACGAATCTCGATCAAGTCAGACTTGATGGGACAATTTTGGAAGGGGCAAAAAATTTAACATCACAACAAGTCAAAGTTGCTAATGGTGGGGTTTAAATCCCAATAAACCATGGCGCATCTACCATACCTCAGTTGTCAGTTATCAGTTAATGCGCTGTCGCGCACGCTATAGCTGCGCTACCTACGGATCCGCTAACAGTTATTAGTTATATAGCCTTGCGTATTCAAGTTGGGATATTGATGAATCCTGAAGCCTATAAATGATATACTTTTTACCTTTGTCGTACTTACGCTCCACAATACCTATAGCTAGAGGCTATAACTACTTTACCTGCGGTGATGCCGACGCCACCATAAAAGCTCTAGCTGCGCTAAGCACTAAGGTAATGAGTGCGTAAATTCTAACAACTTCAGGTCTTTTGAATTGTAATCAATACAAAATATAGTAGGGAAAAGGTCGATATCAACACGAGAGGAAGCTTTAGTTCTTTTGCTTTACCCTGAAAAGCTTTAATTAAAGGATAGAAAATAAAGCCTACGGCTAGTCCATCTGCAAGTGAAAAGGTGATTGGCATCATCAGAATTACTAAAAATGCCGAAATCGCATCTGCTTGAGCATCCCAATTAATGGCTCGTACGCTTTTCCCAAACATTAATACACCTACCAAAATCAGTACAGGTGCGATCGCAAAGCTAGGGACAGCTGAAAGCAGAGGAATAAACAAAATCGAAAGTAACATCAGTACAGCTACAACTAGGGAAGAGAATCCACTCCGCCCTCCTTCAGATATTCCCGCAGCAGACTCTAGATAGGGTGCAACTGGAGAAATTCCTACTAGTGAGCCAATGATTGTACCAACTGCGAGTGCAAATATTGTTCTACCAGAACGAGGTAATTCCCCGTCTCCCTCGGTAATCCCTGCCTGTTGTCCTAATCCCACCATTGCCCCAATACTGTCAAATAAAGTGACAAATAATAGGATAAATATTGCGGCAATAAAATTTCCAATCTGCTTTGGTGTGAAATACTTGAATCCAGTGAGTGCCTGACAAAATAAATCCACTGGCCAATTAGGCAAAGCGATTATTCCCTGCGGCCATCGAGCAACCCCAAGAATCCATCCCAGCAAGGCTGTTAATAGAACTCCCCATAGCATTCCTCCCTTAATGCGGCGCACCGTCAGAGCTATTGTCAGTATGACTCCAAATATTGCCGTCAGTGTAACCGGGTGTTTCAAAGATCCTAAAGCTGTTTTCGTTGCTTCACTCGAAACGATCAGTCCCGCTCCTAATATAGGTGGTTCTGGATTACCAGATACCGCAATATAGGCAATAAATAGACCAATTCCAGCCACAGTTGCATGTTTGAGAGAAACAGGAATTGCTTCAATTAAATAGTTTCGAAAGTTACTCAAACTTAAAACAATTAATAGTAATCCCTGGATGAAAACGGCTAATAAAGCTAGACGCCAGTCCAGCCTTAAATCTAAGACTATAGAAAAAGCAAATAGAGAATTAAGGCCCATACCAGGAGCTAGTGCAAATGGATAGTTTGCCAAACAACCGACAAAAATAGTAGAAATGCATGAAACAATTGCTGTAGCAAACACTAGTTGTTCAAACAAATCACCAGGTTGAGATAAAAAGATGGCATGGGATAGAATATTAGGCGTAACGACTAGGGTATATGCTAGCGTTATAAACGTTGTTATACCAGCCAATATTTCTGTTGGGTAATTTGTTCCTAAATCTTCAAATTTAAAAAAGATTTTAATGTTTCTAACTTGAAATCTTAGGTAATTAAAATTTTTCATTATCCTGAAATAATTGGTGACAAATTAAGTTGGTACACTATTTGTCAAGAAGTGATAATGCTTAATATTTTCCTTTATTTATATATTCACTAAATACAATTATCGGCATATATTATACGAATTGCTTAAGTGTAAATACTATATTTACAGTGTCGGAGTAGAAAGCCCACTCCTTATAGGATCCAGAATGTTATGACTAACGTCACGCTGTAGCTAGAGCCTGCGGCGACGGCAGTTCGGAACGTGACGTTAGTCATAGCCTCTAGCTGCGCTACCTATAGCTGCGCTACCTACGGATCGGATCGATCCGGAGCCGCTACCTACGGATCCGCTAAGGGAGGAGTACAAGCTTTGAGTGCATCTACGATGAACGTATCCATTCATAAAACCTTCTTCCCTCTTCCTTCTTCCTTCCCTGTGACTTGCACATAGCGCTGTACAAATCTAAAACATACAAAAAATACTTTGTAGAGACGTACCATAGTACCCCTCTACAGATTCTAGAAAATAAATGAGGCAACAAAAAAGACGGTGAGGATATATCTGCTTTAACTTTAAGCTTTATTTTGAGTTTAATTTATCCTGCAAACTCAACCATCAATTCTTTTAGATCGCAGAAAGTCTGCCTTAATAATTCAATATATTCTCCTGTCTGCTGATATTTGCTGACAACATTTACAATAATGCTTTCCGGATTAATAATGTAACCCAAACCGTAACCATTATCTACTACCTGACCAAAACAAAATAAATCTATACCCATACCTGCAGCTAAACTACTGGTACAAATTACTGATTCAATCAATACTGTATAAGCTTTATCTTGGAATAATTTTGGTGTTATTCCTTGAGCGCGTGCTAATCGTAAAAGTGCGGCAAAATGACGATCTACACCGTATCCTTGCTGACAATCTTTCTGGCGAGAGACATGGGCGTTAACAGCATTTTTTAGGGCTGTATATTTTGCTTTTCCAGAATCACCCTCAATAAAAGTACGAATCAGTTCCATAGATTCGGGGGTAACGGAACGCATTGCTTCAGTGCGTCCATAATGGAATCGTCGAGTATGTACGGATTCATAAACACAAGCAATTTTATTGTGCAGGCGAAAATAAGCAATTTGCATTGCTAATTGCACCACACCATCTGGACTCAGACGATTATTTTTAATAAAGTTGCGCCCAAAATCCTGGAAATCCAATACTTTGGTCTCATGTTGAGCAACGAAATCTTTAATTTCTGTTGTAGTTTGATTAATTTCTCCAAGAAGTTCTGGATTCAATTCCCACAGTAATTTTGTGGGTACTTCGAATGGAGTAGAAGCATCACCATCATTATTAGCTTCTCCCTTATTTTCCTTACGTTCCTTATTTACCTCATACAAATAACGCAGAATAACAAAACCATCAATCCCAACGTGCTCGACATTGAGTCCAGAATAACCATTTTCCGTAAAAATTAACTGTAAAGGTTTATCGAACCAACGGTTACATCCGTCCCCATGCAACATATTTTGGGAAGCTGTTTCCCAATCTGTTGGTGCAGTATCATCTAAACAGATTACAAATAAAGCACTATCCAGTAATCCCAAAGATTGGGCATTTTTGTCTGCAGAAGCTGCAATACCTTGACGGACAACAGCCCAAGGGGTTCTGTTCATTGCTGTCATCCCACCGATCGCAGGTTCTCCTGGTTTGGTATTTTCGAGAATCCAGTTAAGTTGAGCTTCTATTTCCGCGACGCTTTTGATTTTATCTCCTTCTAGTGGTTGTATGGAATAAAATGCATTGTGACGCATCACCACCACATTTTCCCGTTCTGGACTGTGAAGCATGCGATCGCGTTTTACACCAGGAATTCGATCCCAAGCAAACAAATTATCATACTGAATCATGCACATTGGCTGATTACCGTTGCGCGGAGAATCCCTATCTACTTCCAATTCGCGGTGTTTAATTTTTAAATAAAATTTCAGAGTATCAACGATCCAAGTTGCAGCTAAACGAGCTTGGGGTAATTCTGGCTTGGAAACCGGTGTCAGTACACCACCAAAATTCTTGTTAATCATTAGAGGTCCGCGATATTCCGCAAAACTTTCTTCTCGGTAATCGTGAACGTAACTAGTATCGGTAGAACGGGCGATGATTTCTAGTTGTTTTTGTAATTTTTGACCGCTTCCCTGTTGAAATTCTTCCACAGCTTTGCGAGTTTGCTCCAATTCTTGCTCGCTTAAAAGTGGCGCAACTATCTCAAGATAGAGTTTACATGTCGCATCTAGTGTAGGTAAAGGAAGTTTGGGAAGGGAATCTTGGAATTGGTACATTATCAACGGTTAAACAGTACCTTCAAACATTAGCAATATTTTTTCCATAATTTCTAGTACTAAAAAATCTTTCACTATCCGGTGATTTTATGATTTCTGTCTGCTATGATTATCGTTGCTTTATGGACTAGCAAATAGTCATTGTGGGCAATCCAGTAAAATGTCAAAATAGTAGAGCTTTAATGATTAGCAATAAAGTCACCTTCCCTCCACTAAAGATTGAAGAAATCATTAATTTTTCCGACTATCCCATTACAGATTTATCTCAGAAAAAGTCTATAGATTTAATCAATAATTGTCGCCAACAGTTACAAGAACAAGGATGTTGTATCCTAAGTAACTTTTTAACTACTCAAGGGTTATTTAATGCTCAAGAAGAATCAAAAAAATTAGCCCCTGCTGCCTATTATGCAAAACGACGTACCAATGCATTTAAAACAGATGACAACCCTTCTTTACCATTAGACCACCCAGTAAGGTTTTTCATGGAAAGAACAAATGCTTTTGTTCCTCAGAATAAATTTGCGCCAGATTCTTTATTTTTAAATCTGTATCATGCAAAGATTTTTCAACAATTTATTGCTACTTGTTTGAAAACAAAAGTAATTTATGAATACGATGACCCATTAGCAGGAATGGTCCTCAATATTTTACCTCCAGGTTGTCAGCACCCGTGGCATTACGATGAAAATGATTTCAGTATTGTTTTAATGATACAACCAGCTTTAGATGGTGGAATTTTTGAGTATGCACGCAATATTAGAACGCCTAACAATGAGAATTTTCCCTTGGTTAGTAAAGTATTAAGTGAAACTTATGAAGGGACAAAAAAAGTTAATTTACAACCAGGTGACTTACAAATATTTTATGGTAAGTCTTCGTTACATCGCGTAACTAAAACTATTGGCGATCGCCAACGTCATACAGCTATATTTTCTTATACTAGAAAAAATAATGTAATTGGAAAAATTACAGATACAAAATTACTATTTGGTCAAACAACTTCAGAGCATGAGCAAAAATAATATTTAGAAATTATCTATAATTTAAAGAGATAGTAGACAGGAGAAATAAAAATTATAATAATCGAATTATAATGATCGCAAATATGGAAACAGTTGACCCTATATTATGCGACATTCTCCTGTTATCTATTTCCTAAATGAGGGAAGTTATTATATCGAGTGAAGTAATTAGATTGACTATTTATTTTGTTAATTGTTTGCATAGACTAAGCAAATTTAATTTAGAATAAAAATGAATATTAAGTCATTTATTTTCAAAATAATTTCTTATATCCTAGCTTTTATCTTAATACCCTTAATAATAGGTTTTTCAGGGCTCTTAATTTCATTTTCTGATTTGATGCATGGAAATCCGGAATACTTTCCACTTGATGGGATTAACTCTCCGGACTACGACCCAAATAAGCAAACTGCTGTTATCTTAGTCTCCAATGGAGGTACAGAAACAACAGATTTACTAGTACCATATGAAATATTTTCAGCTTCTAATAAATTTAATGTTTATACTGTAGCACCAAAACATCAAATATCTGCCTTAACTAATGGTGGTGGAATAGATATTATTCCTGATTTTTCTTTGGCGGAGTTTGAGAAAACTATAGGACAGAATCCTGACTTAATTGTTATCCCTGCAGTTCATAATTCACAAGATGCAGAATTAATTAAATGGATTAATCAGCATAATGATGAAAAAACTACTATTCTTTCAATCTGTGAAGGAGTGCGCCTTTTAGCTGCTACTGGATTACTAGAAAATCGCCAAGCTACAACCCATTGGTTAGCGTTAGGCTCTTTGAAAAAACAGTATCCCAATACTAACTGGGTTAAAGATGTTAAATATTTAGAAGATGGGAATGTTGTTACTAGTCCTGGAGTAATTACAGGAGCAATTAATGGTTCCCTACATACCTTAGAAAAACTATCCGGAAAAGATGTTGCAAGGGAAGTTGCTCAAAATTTAAATTACCCATTTCCAGATTCAGCAACATTTGAGTCACCCAGTCTTAAATTCAAGGATATTGCTTTATTATTAACTGGTGCTTATGGATGGCATAAACAAAATATCGGAGTTTTTCTTGATGATGGTATTGGTGAGATTGACCTGACTGCTGTTTTAGATACCTATCCTCGTTCTCTTGCTGCTAGAACTATACCAATTACATCCGAAAGAAAGATAATTAATTCTCAGTATGGACTCAAATTAGTTCCTCGTTTTGATTTTACTACTGCAGCTAGGTTAGATCGCATTCTAGTATTAGATAACCAATCTGATTTAGATTTGGAAACCCATTTGAATCTAGAAAGCCATTTGAAGTTAGAAAATTGGGCTAAAAATACATATAATTTGGAATCGGAGTATTTGAGTGATTTCTCAAAAGATTCTAGTAAATTTGTCTTCGATAATGTTTTACAAGATTTAGCCCAACAGGAAAACAAACTTTTGGCTGAGATTGTCGCTAAAACTGTGGAATACCCGTTGGATTCTATCAACCTTGAAGGTAAAAATTTTCCTATCTCATTAATTCTAATAAAACCGTTATCAATTGGCTTGCTTAGTTTAGCTGTAATTTGGGCTATATCTCGATTCAGAAGACAAACAACGGTAATGGGTGAGTGAATTGGTAATTGGTAATTGGTAATTGGTAATTGGTAATTGGTAA
>JGI1201J43222_100342_pt1 | contig 11775 bp, 9 predicted proteins | sample MastesBC008_FD_43222 | JGI IMG/M metagenome (IMG submission 43222) | reverse complement strand
TATTTCGGACGCTGGGTATCAGCCTTATTTCCCAACTTCGCAGTTACGATGGTTTGTGGATATTCGCTTTCACTACTCATAGTCAGTTGCTTGCGGTGACACCAGTTATGTAGGCTACTAGTGGAGGCCGCTTTTAGTGCCGCTTCAAAACCAACGATTACCATTCCTTAGCCCTGGACACTATGCTTTCAACCCGATGTCGGGGTGGAAGGATTTTCACCCTCACGGAAGATAAGTTTTCTCGGTTTCAGATTATTACTAATCTTTCCCTATTGACCAAAATTTTCTTTTGGTGAGGAGAACTTCAGAAATTTATTTCTTGGTATCTCCAACGACCCGCACTACTATTCCTGTGACCTCACCTTTAGTTAATGTAGTTGGATTATTGCGATCAGTTGATTGAGCATAAGTGGGATTTACTGATGCTGTTAAGATAAGTATTGTAGCGATAGATATCGCAACCTGTTTGCAAATCGCAATCGTTTCTAAAAATTTACTCGGTTGCTTATTAAGTTTTATATTTTGCAGCATGGTTGATTTTACGTATTTTGTATTTATAATTAACTTGTAGTGGAATATTGTTCGTATAGACGCTATTTGACAAGAATTTGTATCAAATATAAATATTATTTAAGACTCAACAATCTTAGATCTATAAACTTAAAACTTGTATAAACTTAAAAGTTGTAAACTATAGCAGTTTCTACTTGAATAAAATACATCTTGTATTTCTAAATATAGAGATGCGTTCATCGTTACAAAGCGTGTCCGCAGAACATAGATGCATCTTAACTTTAACCTAGTGGCTACGCTAAGCTGACGCATCTTGGAGAGCGTATTATAATCAAACGAGAACCACTACATAATGATATTAAAACCAAATTTTTTCTCATCAATAATTACATATAATGAGCGTTACCACTTGTTTAAAGAGTTGAATTGTAAATTTTGATTAACAGTTATTTTAATTTCAATAAAATAGAAAAAACTTTTAATAAATAATAAACATCATGAGATAAGAAAAAGAGAAAGGCATATGGAAATCATCATAAGCCTATAAAAATAACGTACTCAAAAGCTTTTTTTGAAGTTGTACTTAATTCATGATGTGAGGATTTCTTTGTAGTAAAAGTTGTAAGAATAATAGGTTTAAAGGTACTGCGAATACAGGAATTAAAGACAGAGTTAAAACCTGAGTTAAAACCTGAAAATAATAAGCAGCGGATGCAGTTATTAGATTGGAGTGAGGAAAGCGCAACGTTAATATGACTGCAGTCAGTCATTAGGCTCAATTAACTTAAAGCCCCAAGGTTTTAATGCTGTGATCGCGACTTCTTCATCTATACCTTCATAAGCTTCCCATTCTTCGGGATGCTCTTTAGGATGTCCATCACCTATATTACCTGCTACTTTAATAATGGGAATATCTACGGATAAATCAGCATAGGTGCGGATGCTAATCGTATCACGCTCCATTGATATGGGTAGGACTAATTGAACTTTGTGTCCTACAAACTTTGCTTTCTTCTGTGAGTTAGCAACAGATTCGCGTATTAAACAGATATCACCAGCTGTTCCCCAAGTAGTTTTGTAGATATAAAGGAACGAAATATAAGTTTTTGGCTTGATGGCTCTTTTGAGAACTTTCACGATCTGTAATTCCTGTTCTTCGTTTCTGATTCAATCATTTAATTATCGCTGGTTTGAAACCAAAAAATGTATAAAAAATACTATGAATTTCAATTAAGCTCACTTTTACATATTCAGCAGATAAGAGCGTTTGGAAGCTTTTGCACTTGGTTTGGAATTTTTATGTGGATTTAATTACATGAATATAATTTTAGGTTAAGTGACGATAAAGTTAAGGTAAATTCCACTTGTTAAATTTGTTGTGACTGATTTTGCTACCTTAAACTTCAGTGGTAGTAACGAATAACTCATTAAGGAAATTGATTGTCATATAATTTTCTAATCCATACTTAGAGCTTTTTGAAGTATCTAGCAACTGACCAAAGTTCAAAACCTGACTTTTCATAGGTGTGACGTGCTGGAGCATGACCGGGATCGCCTCCAGTCTCAACCATTGCAATAGACATGCCAGCATCTTTCATCCAATCCAAAGCAAATTCTATCAGAGCGCTGCCAATACCGCGACCTTGAAAGTCTGGATCGACAGCAAGCATATAGATTTCACCCATCCTGTCTTCTGAGTGAAGTTTCACGGCGACAAAACCTACTGTTGCTCCTACATTGATCGCAACCCATACATTTGTATCCTCTGCAGCACAGACATCCTTCACGGCTTTTTGCTGGCTCACACGCCAATTATCAGGATAAAATGCTTGGTATACATCAGTATTCATGGCTTTCTGAATAGAATCAAAGACTGGAGTCCATGCTCGAAGTGAAAGACGAATAACGGCATCAAGGTGCTGTGGGTCGTATGGTTCAATACGCATGTTGATATGACCTCTAAAATATACAGAATAATTTTGGGTAAAAGTACTACCAGTAAAGTACCGAAGAACAACTAAAGATAATTTAAAACCTGTAAGAATTATTCACCAAGAGAATTTATATGATGTCTGCTTAATTAAATTACTTATGAAAAAATATGTTTGTAGTAGCGCTTTAGCGCCAATATTTGTTTACCGCGCTAAAGCGCCACTACGAACCTTATTACAATTGTTTTAACGGATATGATATTACACTTCATTTGAATTAGTAAAAGGCAAATGAATTAGGAGGCTGTACTCTTGCATAAATGTTAAATAAATTCAAGAACTAAGATATTCATCAAATCTTTCCTGTAGTTGTTCTACTGTTAAATTTTGAGTCCAATATTCAACCATTGCATGACCAAAAGCCCAAGCATTGCGATATCCCCTTTGGGGATGCGCGAAGCTATCCGGGGATTCGGAATTTTTCATCAGGACAGGCCATAATGTTAGTAAATCAAATTTGAGTTGCTTTTCACCTGTATCTAATAGTAGAAACAAATCATACGCCATTTGCAATTTACCAATAACTATAGGTAACTGTTCTACTGGGATTTTTTCTGCTAGCGCATATGCCAAAGTTGGGGAACCTGTTGATAATGTGGAAATAAACTGCAGCACAGGACTTTTCAGTAAAGCTGTGACTCCTTGGGTTGTAGTCATTTGGAAAGTATAGCGATCGATTATTTTGGCTGCTGCAACTGTACGGGCTTCGAGATCCCGCAAAAATCGAGCCAAACGTAGTTGCTTTGCTGGCGCGATCGCATTTATTAGTCCCAAAGATAGTTCATCTACATTCCAAACTTGGCGATTGGTTTTTATATCATAGGTAACAACCGGTAAAACCTGCTGGGAAAATTCCCCAAGTAATTCAGCCCGATATTTCGTAGCTTCCCGAATTGCAATTTCTTTGGGACGTCCCCCTTCTAGCCAGTTGTAGGGAGGTTCCCATTCCCGGATCGGACGCAGGCGATCAACTTGAGTGACAATGGTAATTACAGGTAAATCTTCTACTTCCTCCTTCATCTCCTTGAGAAAGTCTGCATCCATTTGTAGTGCTGGATCTAAAGCAGGTGTAACTAGTAACAACAAATCTGCGGTAGTTGCATAATCAAGTACAAGTTTGCGGAAATCTGCATTATTAATTTGCTCGTAACCGGGAGTATCCCAAAGTGTCAGGGTTCCACCGGTGGAAGTTTCCCAGTGATAATTTTGAATTTTATCGGTACTGGGTAATACGTCAACTTCCGCTAATTCCAATTGAAATAATGTATTGATTAAACTACTTTTTCCCGCTCCAGTTCGCCCCACAAGTAAAATATTTACTGGTTTTTGTTCGACGACCTCTACAGGTTCGGCTTGCACCAGAATTTCTTTCAAAGTTTGGGTTTTTGCTTTTGGTAGACTTAACGTGGATCCAGAAACTTCTACAAATGGTAAGTTATCCCCACCATAAAGTGCTACAGCCTGCTGACAGAGATTACGCAATGCAGCTTCGCGCAACATCTGACTTAAATTTACTAGTAATTGTTGACTGGCTTGATCCCCATAATTTTGACTGACCCGTTTCGCGATCGCGGCGATGGGATTTAAGAACCACTGGGCTAAATTCCAAGTATTCCAGAGTTTGCGGGCTGATGGTTCTAGTTTTTGGTAAACTTCATAGGCGCGATATGCTTGTCCTACCGTAACTTGATTGAGGACTGGTGATAATTTCTGCATCCACCGGTCCATATCATCTACTGTACCCCTGATTAAACCGTAGGCTTGGGGGACGTAAATATTTAGCAGCGGATATTTGACTTCCGGGTGGTAAATATTAGCAATTGCAACGATTAAATCTTGACATCTTTGCCAAAAAGTTTGCCAGTCTTCCCAAATTGGTGCATCTTCTCGCGTTGCTTGGAGAATTCTTTGGAGTGTCTCTTCTACTTGTCTGACGTTGTCATCTCCTGCTATTTGGGCTGTATTCTCCGCCAAAGACTCGATTTCTTCGTTAACCTCGGCGATTACAGCTTCTACCTCTTCGAATTGCGAACGCGTCCATTTCACCAGTAACCAACGCCAACCTACCAAGACAAGGGTGAATATCCCCCAAATCCAGTTAATTCCCCATTCGTGAATTTGCAAACTTGCAGATACTAATATAAAAATCACGATAGTTGCAAATGGGGTTGCTAAGGTAATCCATTGCCAAGGTTTTAAGCTAATCATTGGTTTTGTAGGTGTTTAAATGAGATTTCCTATCACTATTTTCAGTCAATAATTCTTTGACGGTAAAGGAAACTCAGGGAAATTACAATCATTCAAGTTGTTAAACTAGGGGTTTTGCCATGTTAATTCGTAGAGCTTCAAAATCAGATTTCGAAAGTATTTGGAGTATTTTTCAAGTTGTAATAGAACCAGGTAATACATACGTATTTGCTCCTGATACTAGTCGCGAAGATGCTTTTGATTACTGGTTTGAAACAGGTATAAAAACATTTGTGATTGAAGATGACGAACAAATAGTTGGAATGTATAAGCTTGTTACAAATCAACGGGATCTTGGTTCCCACGTTGCAAATGCTTCTTTTATGGTTAATCCAAACCTTCAGGGTAAAGGGATTGGAAAACTAATGGGATTGCACTGTATTGAAGAAGCGAAAAAAGCCGGTTATCTTGCGATTCAATTTAACTTTGTTGTAAGTACGAATAAACCCGCAGTCACCTTATGGGAGAAATTGGGATTTACAATTGTAGGAACATTACCTAAAGCATTTAAACATAAAGAATTGGGATATATTGATGCCTATGTGATGTATCGGTGGTTGGAATAGAGATTTAATTTGTAGCACCATTCCCTAATATACACAATATTCAGTAAAAATTCTTAATACACCTTTTCATGATGTAATTTTTCAAGCTGGAGGACTCTAATAAAAGATGATTTTGGAAAAATTTTTCTACAAAGCGATCGCATTGTACTTAAAAGCATTGTCCCAAACATAGTCAATTACAGCTTTACTATCATCTAAAGAAAGCAACTGACAATACCCTTGCTCATCATAAGTTAGTAAAGGTACCTCAGGGGTATTTTCTACTTCATTACAGTTTTGGTGAACTTTACCACGGATATTTGCCAAATTATCCAAAGGACCGTGAATATCAAAATTAATTGTAGTGCCTAACTTTTTCTCCATCCATTCTTCAACGCGAGAATCTAGCTGTTCGGGAGTCAGGGGAACTGGACTAGTAAGGAGGTGATAATACACTAGAATGATTTCCTTGCATTCCTCCTCTTCAGCAAGATCTATCAGCATTTGAAACACACCATCATTGTTAGCTAAGTTACTAAAGAAAAGAGTATCACTGACCTTTTTCTGAAACTGTATTTTTTTACTTTTATATTTACTATATTGTTTAAAAGCAAATCCACCCAAAGCCATTCCTAAAGATAAAGTTGCGACTAAAACTGGCATTAAATCACGTACTTTAGATTGCTCTATATCTAAATCTTCAACTAAAGGCTGTGCATTTAAAAATATTAGAATTGCAGCTATAAGTAATAAAATATTTGGTAATGCTCTTAATATTAACGGAATTGCAGCCCCTATAGCAGGAATTCCAAATAATAGTCTATCTTTCCAAGTCATACTAGTAGTAACATTAGGAAATAGTAAATCTATATCTGATTTTGGAATATCTTTATAAAAATATAAATACATTTTACCTGGAGTGAAATTCAAGTCTTTGACTTTAATCTTTTTCCCATGAAAGTAAGCTGCTTCCTTGAATTTAATAAGTAAAACAATTCGCTCAAAAATTTCAATTGTTTTTTCTTGACGCCAAAACAAGAACTTCTTAATCGAAATTTTCTTAATAGTGTCACCCCGGTAATAACATAAGCATCTATCAAAATCATCAAAATTAACTTCACTTTTCAAATTAATTAGGGATTTTGTCTCTAATGCTTTTTTAATAATTGATCTAGGCAGGCTAATATAATTAGCTCTTTCTAAGATATGATGAAATTTATTTACCACTTGCGATTCCATTTCATCATATTGCTCTGGTGTTAATTTATTTATAATTTTAATATCTGTATTAGGATTAAATTGTACATAATTATCCTTTATAATTTCCATAGTTTGATGAAAAGAAAAATGATAATATGCTGACAAAATATGACAGAAATCTTGAAATTTTTTGGTGTCAAAACTATTTAATTGACCATCTTCAAGGCAAAGTCTAATAATATCCCGGCGACGGTAGGGAATAAACGCTTCTCGATTTTCGTAAGTTGCCATGAATTGGTTTTTATCAGAGTCCAAGTGGTGATTTTTTTATTAAAAGCTATATTTGTATATCATCTACTTCTTTGAGTTATTAAACAAATTTGTTTACACAAAACTTTAATTTGTAAAGCTGATTGTGCAAGGTTTAAGACAATACTTCTGAGATATTTCGCTAAGATGTATTTTATTTGTATAGAGGTAATATGACCTATCCGCGTTTAGCTTTTCTGATTTTACCCTATACCCGTCATGAACTACCTGGCTGGGGTTATCTTTTCAAAGCTTTTAAAATTTCTACTGTTGAACATCATTCGTTGTGGAAATCTGCACCTACTAAGACAATACGTCATTCTTGGCATAATCACCTAATGAAGTTGGATCTTTCCAATTGGTCCGAACGTCATACATATTTTCTTGGTCGTTTTTACGACCTCGATCTCCAATTAGCTATGAATCAAGTCTTGAAAGCTGGCGATCGCCTGGTAGATATTGGCGCAAATATTGGGATGATCACTCTACATGGTGCTGCATTAGTAGGTGATTCCGGTCATGTTGATAGTTTTGAGCCTAATCCCGAGTGCTGTCAGAGGATCAGAGAATTCTTAGAGTTGAATGATATTAAACATGTCAAAATTCATGAAGTTGGATTGTCAGATGTACGGGACACTTTAACCCTCAGTATCCTTCACGAACATTCAGGTATGGGTACTTTAACTATACCTGAAGGTATAGAAGATGAAGTGATTTCTCAAAAATTTGAAGTACCTGTTTCTATTGGTGATGATATTCTCAAGGAAAATTCAAAACCAATAAAATTTCTCAAAATTGATGTAGAAGGATTTGAATACAAAGTTCTAAGGGGATTAGAACAAACCCTGAAAACTTGGAAACCTGTTGTGGTGACAGAAGCATCTTGGAAGCCTGTTGTCAAAACAGTAGAATCGAGTAATTCTATGGATAATATGGGGATGAATCCGCTGGAAATTTATCATTTCATGAAGCAACTGGGATATTTACCCTATGGTTTGACAACAAAAAGACGTTGGTTACGACATCATTTGGCTTTAATTCCAATTGGTGAAGATAATATTAAAGATTCTATCTTTTCAGATTTTCTTTGGTTACATCCAGAAAGTTCGGGTAAAGAAGCTCTGGAAAAATTTATTTCTTGAAAAGCAACATACAAAAAAAATTACGCATCAACTTCAAATAAACCATCTTGCCATATAATCGCTTCAATATCGCACTCCGAAGCAATTGACGTTTGGAAATCTGGTGCGTAGTTCTTTTTTATGAAAAATATGTGGCGAGAATTAGTTTTTATATATAGACGCTATCTAAAAAGATGGATTGCAAGACTCTTAATAATGCTATTAACAGCATGTCTTGTGGTAATCGAATCACCTGTTGGTGCGAATGTTCCTTCCAAGGGAAACTTATATAAAGGAAGATATCAAAACAGTAATTTGATTGTTAGTCAAGCAGATGTAGATAAACTTGCACAGCAAGGTCAAAAACTATATCAAACAGGAGATTTCGCTTCCGCAGTAAAATTATTACAGCAAGCAATTAATAAATTTGAATTATCTGGAGACACCCTACATCAAGCAATCAGCTTGAGTAATCTTTCCTCAGCGTATCAAAAACTTGGATTGTGGGAAGATGCAGATTTGGCTGTTGCAACTAGCTTAAATTTATTGCAAAGGTTAAATAGTTCATCAGAAAATTTAAGATACATCGCTAAAGCTTTAGATGTTCGAGGACATTTAGAGTTAGCTCGGGGACAGACACAAGTTGCACTTACAACTTGGAAAGAAGTAGGTGATATTTATAAATCCTTAGATGATACTTATAGTTTGATAAATAACCGTATTGGCCGGGCTCAAATTCTACAAATTTTAGGTCATTTTCGTCAAGCAAATCAAGTTTTAAATGGTTTAGAAGAAATTGTTAATAGTCAAGCAAATCCCATTTTAAAAGCTAAGCTATTACGCAGTTTAGGTAATATTGTAGCAGTGATTGACGACTTAAAAGAATCAAGCAGACTCTTAGAGTCAAGTTTAAAAAATGCTCAAGACTCAGGTTCAAATACAGAGATTAGTAAAACTTTATTAAGTCTGGCAAATTTAGCACGTATTCAACACAGAATGCCAGTAGCCGTAAACTATTATAAGCAAGCTATAGAAAGGTCTAATAATTTTGATATACGTCTTCAATCTCAACTAAATTTACTCAGCTTACTTATCGATGTAAAACAATATCCTGATGTCTATTTATTAATATCTCAAATTCAGCCTGAATTAAATTATTTACCCATTAGTCGTCCGGGAGTTAATGCCAAAATTAATTTTGTGCATAGCCTAATTAAATTAAGCAGTGAAGCAGGAGAAAATAGGAAATTATTTAAATCAATATCTTCATCTAAACCTGCTCAAATATTAGCAAAAGCAATTAAAGATGCTCGAAAATTAAAAGATAGACGGATAGAATCCTATGCAATTGGAACTTTGGGTGAATTATATAAACAAGATAAACGATTCTATGAAGCTGAAAAGTTAACGGAAAAAGCTTTATTTATTGCCCAAACTATTCATGCATTAGATATTACTTATCAGTGGGAATGGCAAATGGGACTTTTACTTCAGCAGAATGGGAAAACTCAGGACGCGATCGCTCACTATAAAAATGCGATTGAAACTCTTCAAGGGTTACGTAAGGATTTAATTTCAATTAATACAGATATTCAATTTTCTTTCACTCAAAGTGTTGAACCAGTATATCGAGAATTATTAGAATTACTCTTACAAGAAAAAGTACCTAATTCAGAAAATCTTAAGTTAGCTCGAAATACAATTGAATCACTACAATTAGCAGAACTTGATGATTTTTTCCGTTCTGCATGTTTAGAACCTTCAGAAATTGTTGATACATTAATCGAAAAACAGGATTTCCATAGTGCTGTTATCTATCCGATTATTTTGTCAAAAAGCTTAGATGTAATTTTGAAGGTACCAGGTGAACCCGATTTACTTCATTATAAAACTGCCATCAATAAAGAAGAGTTGGAGAGTACTGTAGCTAAGCTTAGGGAATATTTAAAAAATGTCACTCGTACCGCTGATGTCAAACGGTTATCGGGGAAAGTTTATCAATGGATGATTAAACCCTTTGAAACCGAACTAGCAAAGAGTGGAATTAAAACCTTGGTTTTTGTCTTAGATGGAGAACTAAGAAATATTCCTATGTCCGTTCTGTACGATGGACAGCAAGATAAATATTTAATCGAAAAATATGCAATTACTATAACTCCTGGATTACAACTTTTAGATACTGAAATCCGACAGAAACTAGCACTAAATGTTTTGACAGGTGGAGTAGATCGAGAAATTTCCGTGGACGGTAAAACATTTCCTCCACTTACTAACGTTGAACGAGAACTAAAAAATATTCAGTCAGAAGTATCAAACAGTAAAATACTTGTTAATCAAAAATTTACTGAAGTTAATTTACATAATCAATTACAAACCATTCCATTTTCAGTTGTTCATTTGGCGACCCACGGTGAGTTTAGTTCCGATCCACAAAATACCTTTATTTTGACCTGGAATGAGTTACTAAAATCAAGAAAATTTGATAATCTTTTGAGGGAAACCAATGGATACAATAGCTTCCAAGACCCCAACAGTATCGATTTACTTGTCCTTAGCGCTTGTCAGACAGCACAAGGTGATCGAAGAGCAGCTTTAGGATTAGCTGGGGTTGCTCTTAAGGCTGGTGCGAGATCTACGATCGCAACACTATGGTCAGTGGATGATGAATCTACAGCCGATTTAATGAATAAATTTTATAGTGAATTAAAAACTGGAGTAAATAAAACCGAAGCGCTTCATCAGGCTCAATTAGCTACTTTGGATCGAGAAAAACGTCCTTATTTTTGGGCTCCTTTCGTTTTGATGGGTAATTGGCTTTGATGGTGTTGGAATATTCAATTGGTTGACAGTTAAATGTAAACTATCAGCTGTCAGCCATTATTAATGATTCATTATTAAGGACTTTATTCCAATGTCCACAACACCAACTCCTCGTCAAATTTTAGAAACTCTACTCCCCCATCTCAGAGTTGCAGCTGGTTATGCTCGTTTTCTCCAACCAAAAATTGCTGCACTTCCCGATAAGGACACCACAGATGGTAACTTTTTTGCTGCAGCACTCACTGATGCAGATTTAGCAATTCAGAATTTTGTGGAAGTCGCAATGTTAGGTAGTTTCCCAAATACTAGATTTTATGGCGAAGAATACCAGAGTTCTCCTAATACTGGGTACTTCCGTGCAATTGATTTAGGAGAGCAAGATGACTATTTAGTAACTCTTGACCCAATTGATGGTACTAAATATTACATGGATGGGCATTCTAATTATCAAATCATTCTCACCGTGTTGAATGCAGATGATTATGAAGCGGTACTAGCAATTTCCCCTGCACAGAATATTTATTTCTATGCTTTGAGGGGTGAAGGTGCTTTTAAGGGTCAGCTTGACATGAGTTTAGAAGAATGTTCTCCCCTGACGGTAAGCTCAAATCCCGAACCAACTATATTGTTGGGAACGAAAATGGGCGCGTTAGCACCAACACTTAAAAACAAATATCAAGTAATAGATCCCAATGTTGATTATTCAAGCTCTGTGCAAGTTCCCAACTTGAATGGTATGTTCGTTGGTCTATTAAGTGGAACAGTGAAACAAAGCGGTCAATTTATTGATGGTGGAGCATTGGCTTTTTTAGCAAGGGAAGCAGGTTTTATTGTTACGACTTTAGATGGTTCGCCTTTACCTCCTTTGCATACCTGTAAAAATTATTGTTTACCTGGGTTAGTAATTGCTACTTCTAAAACAGTTCATCAAGATTTACTTGAAGCCACAAGCATAGTACAAATGCGATCTTAATTAATAAAATTAATCGGGGGAATTTTCTTTTTTTTTGTTACCCATTACCAATTACC
>JGI1201J43222_100341_pt1 | contig 11776 bp, 3 predicted proteins | sample MastesBC008_FD_43222 | JGI IMG/M metagenome (IMG submission 43222) | reverse complement strand
TATCTGTCTCATTATTTTTCCAAATTGGTATTAAAACTGTTCATTTTCCCAATCGCTAGTCCCCATATGCCGCTTGCGGCGGCACGCAGTGCTATCCCCAATCCCCTCCACACCATGACAATATCTACTTTAGAACCACTTTTAAAAGAACATAGTTTTTTTCTTGGACTCAAACCAGAGTACATCCAGCTTTTAGTTGAATGTGCATCAAATGCCTGTTTTGAAGCAGGACAAATGATTTTCCATCGCGAAGAAGAGGCAAACAGATTTTACCTGCTTAGACATGGCAGAGTTTCAGTAGAAATCAGTTCTCCCGGAAAACAAGCAATAGTCATTAAAACCCTCACAGACAATGATGTTCTGGGATGGTCTTGGCTATTTCCACCCTACCAATGGCAATTTGATGCTCGAGCGCTAGAATTAACGCGAGCGATCGCATTAGATGGTCGGTGTTTGCGCGGTAAATGTGACAACGATCCGGAACTGGGTTACGAAATGATGAAACGCTTTTCCTTCATCATGTTAGAGAGCTTACAAGCAACCCGGTTACAACTTTTAGATCTCTACGGTTTACCAGAGAGAAAGTTATTATGACCACTTTTAATTATTATGACCACTTTTAAAAGGAAAGAGAATATATCTCCACACCTCTATCTTCCCTCTCATACCCCAGTTAACCCGATGCTCCCGAAAATTTACCGGGTAAAACGAACGCGTAAGGAAACTCATGATACTTTTACCCTAGAGTTAGAACCTGCTGACGGTAAAGAACAATTTAACTTTGTGCCCGGTCAATTTAACATGCTCTATGCTTTCGGCACAGGTGAGTGTGCTATTTCTATTAGTGGGAATCCACAAGAACCGGAGAAATTACAACATACTACCAGAATAGTAGGAAATGTTACCACTGCCTTGAGTAAGCTCAGACCTGGTGACACAATGGGGATACGGGGACCCTTTGGTAGTTTTTGGCCTTTACAGATTGCTGAGGGTAATGATGTAGTTTTAGTTGCCGGAGGAATTGGTTTAGCTCCACTCAGACCTGCGGTATATCATATACTGGCAAATAGACAAAAATACGGTAAGGTTGTTTTGCTTTTCGGGACTCGTACGCCTCAAGATATACTCTTTCGTCGCGATTTAAAAGCATGGAAATCTCACCTCGACCTGGAAGTATTTGTCACAGTTGATCGGGCTCAAGCTGGTTGGCAGGGCAATGTCGGAGTTGTGACACACTTGATACGTAGAGCACCTTTTGACCGACTCAATACCACAGCAATAATGTGCGGACCGGAAGTGATGATGCAGTTTACAATTGCAGAGTTATTAAAACGGGGAGTCAGTCCAGATAACATTTATATTTCAATGGAACGGAATATGAAGTGTGCTGTTGGTTTTTGCGGACATTGTCAACTTGGACCAACTTTTATTTGCAAGGATGGACCTGTGTTCAGGTATGACAAAATTAAGTTTTGGTTTGAACAAAGGGAGTTTTGAGGGGTTGGGATGGGGATGGGGCATTGGCAGGTGTGAATACATCAACCTTCAACAATCGCCGTAAATCACATCTGTGATGATTCCCACAAATTTAGGTTATTTCAGCTTTCATAACAGAATTCAGGAGTCAGAAGACAGGAATCAGAAGTGGAATGCGCTTTACACCTGACTTTTAGCTTCTCGCCTGTACATCACTTACTTGTCTTTCATTAGGTTGTTTGAACTCTGGTTTTTATAATACAAATAACATTACTGTGGTTTTTGTAGTCACTGACAACCTAATAAATCTTCTGAAAATATTAGTATAAAAAAAAACAGACAAAAAATATAAAAACGTAATATTACTAAGAAGGTAAATAAAACATGATTTTAACCTCTCAGAAGAGACTGTAGGAAATATCTAACCCTTTTATATCCAGGGAAAAATTTCCTTCCTGTCCCCATAAGCATATTTACTAATGATGCTCTAGGACAGGGTTATATTCATGCTTTCGCAGAGTATGTCCTGTTCAGGGGGGTAGTTTATCTGTGGGACACAATATTCTTTATAACTAGGGTTACAACACCTGCGGTTATAAGCCTTGATGTTGTTTACTAATAATTTATTTTTTCGAATAACTGACAAATATTTCAACAGTATAAGACTCGATCTGAAGCAGGGGTTTTGATGTTACCAACAGGATTAATCAAAAAAGTAAAAGATTCACCAGAAGCAGGACAATCCTCTGGAAATGAGTTGTCCAAAGGAAAAAGGGAAAAAATAATCCAGAATATTGCAATTGCTGCATCCTTTACTAGCGAACCAGTGAAAGATACTCTTGAATTTTGGATGCAAGAAATAGGAATCTTTCACTCGATTGAGTTTGCCCCTTACAATCAAATATTTCAACAGTTACTCGACAAAAATAGTATCACATCGCAGAATCAGCAAGGTGTAAATCTAATTCTGATACGATTTGAGGACTGGTACCAGGATGATGAAACTTTTAAGCACAGTGTAGAAGAATTCTTGCTGGCTATGCAAGGAGCGACACAAGGTTCAAAAACTCCTTATCTGGTTTGTATTTGTCCGGTTTCTCCGTCAGCACTTGGGGATATTAATCGGGTGCAGCTGTATCGGGATATGGAGACATGGTTGGTGTCTGAATTAAATCACATCAACGGTGTATACGTAGTGACATATGAAGAGTTAAATAGAACTTATCCAGTTGCAGATTACTACGACCCTTACGGTGAAGAAGAAGGAAAAATTCCCTACACTCCATCTTTCTTTTGTGCTTTGGGTACAATGCTGGCGCGAAAAATCCATGCTTTGAAAAGTTTACCTTATAAAGTAATTGTTCTCGATTGCGATAACACTCTGTGGAGTGGAGTTTGTGGTGAAGATGGTTCAACTGGGGTGAAAATTAGCCCTCCATATCAAGCACTACAAAAATTTATCATTGCACAGCAAGAAGCGGGAAAGCTGATTTGTTTGTGCAGTAAGAATGTTGAAGCTGATGTGTTTGCAGTATTTGAACAACATCCAGATATGTTACTAAAAACAGATCGGGTGGTAAATTGGCGGATTAATTGGAAAACTAAGTCTGAAAATTTGAAATCCCTTGCTGCAGAACTTCAATTGGGTTTGGATAGTTTTATATTCATTGATGACAATCCGGTGGAGTGTGGGGAAGTTAAGGCTAATTGTCCCCAGGTTTTAACCCTACAACTTCCTAAAGAATGCGAACAAATTCCCCAATTTATCCAGCATATTTGGGCATTCGACCAGATACAAGTAACTAAAGAAGATCAGAAAAGAACTGAACTTTATCAGCAAAATGTCCAACGTCAGCGTTTACATCAAAAGTCTCTCACTTTTACTGATTTTCTGACGAAATTGGGTTTAGAAATTGAGATTTCTCAGATGAAACCGGAAGACTTACCACGGGTTTCTCAACTAACTCAACGTACTAATCAATTTAACTTTACTACTATCCGACGGTCAGAAGTTGAAATTCAACAACTCTGTGATTCTGGTATGTTGGAGTGTCGAGTTGTTCGCGTCAAAGACCGATTTGGAGATTATGGTTTAGTTGGTTTAATGTTGTTTTCCTCTAATGATAATGATGATGTATTAAGTGTAGATACTTTTTTACTCAGTTGTCGGGTACTTGGTCGAGGTGTGGAGCATCGGGTGGTTTCCTATTTGGGGAAAACAGCACGAGATAAAGGATTGAGCAAAGTTAATCTTTTATATCAACAGACCCAGAAAAATAAACCAGCTTTAGATTTTCTTGAAAGTATTAGTGAGAAGTTGAAACTGGATGAGTGTAACCAGGAGAAATACAACCAAGAAGATCGCGACTTACGCATGGACAATGTAAATACGGTCATTGCGACTATAGGAAGCAATCCCAAACCATTGAAAGTTGGTAATGAGTGCGTAACTCCTAAAAATAATACTGTTGAGTTATTTCAATTTTCATCTACAGCTTTGACTAGATTAACTTTTAATCCAAATCAAGTAGAAACAGAAACTCCATCTCCACAGGATTTGCAGCAAAATAATTCTCAACAAATTGAAACTACAAATACCTCAGATCTACGGGATTCCTCAGAAGGAATTATTTGGGAACGTGTAGCAAAAGAGTTATATACCCCCGAACTTATACTCCAGGAAATTTTATATCGACAACAACGTCAACGTCCAGAATTAGAAATTGGATTTGTTGCTCCTCGTACTTCTGTAGAGAAAGCGATCGCAAGTCTGTTCGCTGAAGTTTTAAAAATAGATCGGGTGGGTATTAATGATAACTTTTTCGAATTGGGGGGAAATTCCCTATCTGCAACTCATTTAATTTCTCGATTGCGGGACGCTTTTAAATTGGAACTGTCTCTAAATCTTTTATTTGAATTCCCTACGGTAACTGGCTTAGCTGAGAGTTTTCAGGTACTGCAAACTACAACACAACACATTAGTAGTTCTATTGCTGATACTGAAGACGAATACGATGAAGGTGTTTTGTAAATGACCAAACAGTAAAAACCTATCAACGTATCAAGCTCTCAAATTATATTTGTGAAAAAGTAAAAATGTTTTCTACTACTCTTACTTATCGATGTATCAGTGAGATAACTGTTAACTGATGGCTGTTAACTAATAACTGTTAACTGTTAACTGATAACTGATAATTGAAATGACTATAGTTAAATTTTTATCTAATTTACAAGATTTAGGAATCAATCTCTGGATTGAAAATGAAAAACTACGTTATCGTGCTCCGAAGGGAGTAATGACGTCAACCCTGAAGCAAGAATTAACCGAGCGAAAAACAGAAGTTATAACTTTTCTCCAACAAGCAAAGATTGCTAAACAATCCACAAACAAAGCCATCGCACCTGCTCCACGAAACGGAAATTTATCTTTATCCTTTGCTCAGCAACGAATGTGGTTTAACTATCAATTGGATAGTAATAACCCTTTTTATAATGAAAGTTTTCAAGTAAGAATTACAGGGAAGTTAAATATCCCTGCTTTAGAAAAAAGTATTAATGAAATTGTCCGTCGTCATGAAGCTTTACGAACAAGCTTTTCGAATGTAGAGGGAAAACCTTTACAATATATTAATCCTTCCTTGAATGTACCCCTACCAGTAATTGACTTACAGGGTTCATCAGAAGCAGAAGTACAACAAATTATTATCAAAGAAGCCAGACAACCTTTCGATTTGAGCAATGGTTCTTTGTTAAGAACAACTTTATTGCATCTCGCTCCCGAATCCTACGTGCTGATATTAGTCATGCACCACATCATTACCGATGGTGCTTCAATGGGAGTGTTTTTTCAAGAATTATCTGCTTTTTATCAAGATGCGAAACGCACAGATGCGACATTTACAGACGGAACATATAAAGACGCAATATCTACAGACGCGACATGTAGAGACGTTGCATGCAACGTCTCTACAAGATTACCAGAATTACCGATCCAATATGCAGACTTTGCAATTTGGCAACGCCAATGGTTAACTGGAGAAGTATTAGAAAGACAACTAAATTACTGGAAGCAACAGTTAGCTTCGGTTCCACCGTTATTGGAATTACCAACTGACAAACCTCGTCCTCCCGTACAGACTTATTGTGGAGCGATCGCTCAATTCCAACTCGACCAAAATTTGACTCAACAGCTGCAAACTCTCAGCCAAAAGTCAAGAACAACTTTGTTTATGAGTCTGCTGGCGGCTTACAGTATTTTACTTTATCGTTATAGCGGTCAAGAGGATATTTGTATCGGTTCTCCCTTTGCAAATCGTAACCGTCAGGAAGTAGAATCACTGATTGGCTTTTTTGCTAATACAATAGTGTTGCGTACCCAAATTAAAGATAATCCTAGTTTTTCTGAGTTATTACAACAGGTAAGACGGGTTGTGCTAGATGCTCACACCCATCAAGATATACCTTTTGAGCAAGTAGTAGAAGCACTGCAACCACAACGTTCTCCCAGTTACAATCCCCTATTTCAAACAATGTTTGTGCTGGAGAATTTTTCCATAGATACATTAGATTTACCGGATATTTCCCTAACTCCCCAACTAGTAGATCGGGGTACATCTCAGTTTGATTTAAGTTTGTCGATGTGGGAGACAGAAGCGGGACTCAGAGGTTATTGGGAATATAATACTGACTTGTTTGAAAGTGACACTATTGCTAGAATGACAGGTCATTTCCAGACTTTGTTATCAGCGATTGTTGCAAATCCCCAGTTACAAATTAGTGAACTACCTATCCTGACAGAAAACGAACAACATCAGTTATTGATTGAGTGGAATTCTAAAAAGAGCGATTTCCCTAAGGATAAATGTATCCATCAGTTGTTTGAATCGCAGGTAGAAAAAACACCTGATGCTGTCGCAGTAGAATTTGGTTCCCAAAAACTAACTTATGCACAATTGAACGCTAAAGCAAATCAATTAGCACATTATCTACAAACATTGGGTGTGGAACCAGAAGTCTTGGTTGGTTTATGTATAGAACGCTCTTTGGAAATGGTTGTAGGATTATTGGGAATCCTCAAAGCTGGTGGTGCTTATGTTCCCCTGGATCCTAATTATCCCCCGGAACGTTTAGGATATATGTTGGCGGATTCTGGAGTATCAATTCTACTGACTCAGCAGAAATTAGTAGATGTTTTACCTAAAAATAGTGCAAAAGTAATTTGCTTGGATAAAGATCCAATATCTACAGACATTACATGTAACGTTTCTACAAAAGTTAGCAAGGTAAAATCAGATAATTTAGCTTATATAATTTACACTTCTGGTTCCACTGGAAAACCAAAGGGTGTAATGATAGAACATCGGTCTTTGGTAAATTTCATCGAAGCAGCAAAGGTAGAGTATGGAATTAGTTCCGAGGACAAGGTTTTGCAATTTGCATCAATTAGTTTTGATGTTGCAGCAGAAGAAATTTATACTTGTTTAACTGCTGGTGGAACTTTGGTGCTACGCACCGATGAAATGATAAACTCTACTTCTCAATTTCTACAAAGCTGTCGTGAGTCTCAGTTAACGGTATTAGATTTACCTACAGCTTATTGGCATCAGTTAACATCTGAATTAGTAACTACTGGTGAAATATTACCCGCATCAGTAAGACTGGTAATTATCGGGGGAGAAGCAGCACTAGCAGAAACATTAAATTTGTGGCGAAAGTATGGAGAGAATAAGCTTACACAAACTCCCTTATTAATCAATGCTTACGGTCCAACGGAAGCAACTGTAGAAACGACAACATACAGATTTTCCGAACTGCGATCGCCGCACAATATAAACTCACAGTTACCGATTGGACGACCGCTGAAGAATGTAGAAGTTTATATTCTAGATAAATATCTCCAACCGGTTCCTATTGGTGTACCAGGTGAATTGTATATTGGTGGGGCTGGTTTAGCTAGAGGTTATTTCAATCGTCCAGAGTTAACGGCTGAGAAATTTATCCAAAATTCCTTCTTAAAAAGTAGGGGAGCAGAGGAAGCAAAGAGAGATATTAATTACAAATTATTACCCATTACCGGTTCAAAATTATATAAAACTGGGGATTTAGTTCGTTATTTGCCGGATGGTAATATTGAATTTCTCGGTCGAATTGATAACCAAGTAAAAATTCGTGGTTTTCGGATCGAATTGGGAGAAATTGAAACTGCGATCGCTGCACATCCCCAAATAAAAGAAGCGGTTGTTATTGTCCAAGAAGATGAACCGGGGAAAAAACGTCTTGTAGCCTATATTGTAGAGACATTAAATGTAACATCAACATCTCTACAAACTCAAAAATCCGTCTTGGAAAGTTTGGGGGGAAGAAAATCTACACCCCCAACTTTCCGCAACATCCAAAATACACTCCGGGACTTCCTCAAACAAAAGTTACCCGATTACATGGTACCTAGTGTGTTTGTAATTTTAGATTCCTTACCTTTGACTCCTAGTGGTAAGGTAGACCGTCGCGCTCTTCCGATTCCATCAGTAAATATTGACTTAGAAAACTTTGTTGCTCCTCGTAATTATACTGAAGAAATTTTAGCTGATATCTGGAAGAATGTCTTAAATCTAAAACAAGTAGGTATTCATAACAACTTCTTTGAACTGGGTGGAGACTCGATTGTCAGCATTCAAATCATCGCTCGCGCTCATCAAGCTGGTTTAAAACTGACACCAAAACAATTGTTTCAATATCAAACTGTTGCGGAATTAGCAATGGTTGCTGGTAAAGCTACTACTAATCTTCAAGCTCAACAGGGTTTAGTTACTGGAGAGATTCCCTTAACACCAATTCAGCACTGGTTTTTCGAGCAAAATTTTGTTGAACCTCACCACTTCAATCAAGCAATGCTACTGGAGGTTCCATCTGACATCAAACCGGAGTTACTACAGCAGGGACTAAAACAGTTGTTGGTTCATCATGATGCTTTGCGTCTGCAATATGTCCAGCATAGTTCTCAGTGGGAGCAAATTAATCGGGATGCTACTTTTTCTGTTCCCTTCCAGGTTATTGATTTGTCGCACCTAGAATCAGAAGAAGAAAAAATAGCGTTCATCACTCAAAAAGCAAACGAACAACAAAAAGCACTGAATATTTCTACTGGTCAATTAGTACAGATGGTGTTATTCCAGTCAGGTACTTCTTTACCAGGACGTTTACTGATTGTTATCCATCATCTCGCTGTTGATGGTGTGTCGTGGCGAATTTTACTGGAAGATTTGACAACGGCTTATTACCAACTTTTACGGGGAGAGAATATCCAATTACCAGCTAAAACCACATCTTTTAAAGATTGGTCATATCGACTCCAAGATTACGCTCAGGGAGAAGCACTGAGGTCGGAATTAAAATACTGGTTGCAAATGACTAATACATTTGCGACTCATTTACCTGTTGATTATACTCATGAAAAATCAACTGAAAAATTCTTTAACACTGTAGCTTCCTGTGACATTGTATCTGTATTCCTGAGTAGGGAACAAACTCATAAGCTATTGCAGGAAATCCCCTCGGTTTACAATACTCAAATTAATGATGTCTTGCTTACTGCTTTGGTGCAGACTTTTGCTCAGTGGACCGATGGTAATTCCTTACTTGTCGATTTAGAAGGTCACGGACGGGAAGATTTATTTGAGGATGTGGATTTGTCTCGCACCGTAGGGTGGTTTACTAGTGTGTTCCCAGTTCTACTAAAACTAGAAGATTTAACTCATCTGGGAGATATTCTCAAGTCAGTCAAAGAACAATTGCGACAAATTCCCCAACGAGGTATTGGTTATGGTATTTTGCGTTATCTCAGTCCTGACCTGAATATCCGCGAACAATTACAAACACTTCCCCAAGCTGAGATAAGTTTCAATTACTTGGGTCAATTTGACCAAACACAATTGGGGAATGGGTGGAAGTTTGCTCGAGAGTCTCATGGTGAAATTCATAGTCCTTTGGGACAACGCTCTCATTTATTAGAAATAGATGGCTTAATTATTAATGGTCAGCTGCAACTGGATTGGAGGTATAGCAAGAATATCCATGAAAAGTCTACTGTAGAAGGTTTAGCAAATTGTTATTTGCAAGCTCTAGAAACAATCATCGCCCATTGTTTGTCCAATGATGCAGGAGGATATACCCCTTCTGATTTCCCTGAAGCGGACTTGAGTCAAGATGAACTTGATGTATTACTATCGCTTCTTGATTGATATCAATAGATAGTATCCCAAACGCTTAAATTTGTAGTCCTTCTAGCAACTGTATATATAAAGGGAGCAAGATGCTTGCACTACAATATTTTTTCAAAAATTGGGATGCTCCCTAGCAAGTAATATTTTAGTTCTTAAAGTAACACCAAAACTCAGTGTAAATATTTATAATTGCCCAAGTGAAAGTAGGAATAAAAATTGTCCTCACTCAAATCCACCAATTGATTCATAGGGTAAATAGTAACTGTTAACTGATGACTGATAACTGTTAACTGATAACTGGTAACTGTTAACTGATAACTGATAACTAAAATGACACTCTCCGTTCCAGAAAATAAAAGTAAAAATATTGAATCTATTTACCCCCTTTCTCCAATGCAAGAGGGTTTACTCTTCCATACCCTTTACGAAGGAGAATCGGGTGTTTACTTCGAGCAGTTTAGTTTTACTTTGAGTGGAGACTTGAATGTTACTGCTTTTGAGCAAGCATGGGAAAAAGTTGTCGAGCGACATCCAGTTTTACGTACTCTTTTTGTCTGGGAAAACAGTAAAAAGCCGCTCCAAGTAGTACGCAAAAAGGTAAATTTACCTTGGAATAATTATGACTGGCGGAATTTATCAGCGAGCGAACAAGAAAAAAAGTTCCAAAGCTTCCTTCAAGTAGATAGAGAGCAGGGTTTTGAACTTGACAAAGCACCGTTGATGCGGAATACCTTAATTCAACTGAGCGATAATCGCACTTATAAATTTATCTGGAGTTCTCATCACCTGTTGACGGATGGTTGGTGTTTACCCATCATCCTCAAGGAAGTCTTTTATTTTTACGAATTATTAAATACAGGAAAAAATAGAAACGAAGGTTTATACTTACCTTCTCCCCGTCCTTATAAAGACTATATTAATTGGCTGCAAAAGCAAGATTGCTTGACAGCAGAAGCATTTTGGCGACAAACACTCGAAGGCTTTTCTGCTTCTACGCCTTTGGTGGTAGACCGAGTGGTGCAGCAAAATTTACAATCTCAAGATTCACACTCTCAAAATTCACAACCTCAAAAGACTTACCAAGAGCAACATCTACGATTATCAGAAAAGACTACTAGCGCTCTCAAGTCCCTAGCAAAGCAAAATCATCTCACCCTTTCTACCTTATTACAGGGAATTTGGGCGCTGCTATTAAGTCGTTATAGTGGTGAGTCGGATGTATTATTTGGTGCGACGGTATCTGGTCGACCTCCCACTTTGTCCGGTGTAGAATCTATGGTTGGGCTGTTCATTAATACTTTACCCGTACGAGTGAAAGTGTCAGGTGATACTCAAATTTTACCGTGGTTGCAACAGTTACAGTCACAGCATTTGGAAAGGGAACAATATTCATGGTATCCACTGGTAGAAATTCAACGCTGTAGCGAAATACCCGGGGGAAGACCTTTATTTGAAAGTCTTGTAGTATTTGAAAATTATCCTATAGGTTCTTCCTTACTAGAAGATACAGCAGGTTTAGAAATTGACGAAATAAAATCCTACGAGCGCACAAATTACCCCTTGACATTGGTGATAATACCGGGTGAAGAATTGTTAGTGCGAATGCTTTACGATTGTAGTCGTTTCGATGCAGATGCGATCGCGAGAATGGGGAATCATTTCCTAACTTTGTTGGAGGGAGTGGTTGCAAATCAAACTGGTCAATTGCAAGATTTAACTTTGATAACTAAGACAGAAAGAAATCAGTTATTAGGGGAATGGAACGATACCCACATAAAATATCCCGACAAATGTATTTATGAGTTGTTTGAGGAACAAGTACAACGCACTCCCCAAAATATAGCGTTACAGTTTGGTCGCGAAACATTAACTTACGAGCAATTGAATCATCGTGCTAATCAATTAGCAGATTATTTAATTACCTTGGGTGTGAAACCAGATGTGTTAGTGGGTTTATGTATCGAGCGTTCTGTGGAAATGGTGGTGGGATTACTAGCAATTCTCAAAGCTGGTGGTGCTTATGTACCGTTAGATCCAAGTTATCCTGAAGAACGTTTAGCTTATATGTTGAGCGATTCTCA
>JGI1201J43222_100339_pt1 | contig 11806 bp, 8 predicted proteins | sample MastesBC008_FD_43222 | JGI IMG/M metagenome (IMG submission 43222) | reverse complement strand
CTCCATTTTCAAATGCACTGCGTATAGTAGCTAAAGCAGTACCGTCATCAATGTTACCCCATTGATTACCGATATTCCAGGTACCCATACCAATAGCAGACACTTTAAACCCAGTTCTACCAAAATTTCTGTAAAGCATATTCAATCGCTCCTAGGGAATAAATACATAAAAATCAAAAGTCACAATACGGGAGTCAGAAGTCAGGAGTCAGAATTCAGGAGACGGAAGTCAGGAGACAGGGGTCACAAATCACTAATACCGATGACCAATTACCCATTACCCATTACCCATCACCCAATCCCCAATCCCCTCTAAACCATAGCTGACTGAAGTACTTCCACAGACTGAAGCATCTCTGCTGCTTGAGCTTGTTTTGCTTGGGGTAGTTTTTGGATATAACGTTTATAGTAATAATGGTTAAATCGTGTTTCTAAAGAACTCAAGATTTTTTCTAACCAAGGACTACCTTTGCCAAAAGTTAGACGACGAACTAATGGTTTGATTAAAATCTCGCGTCTTCGACCTCCAAGTCCCTTATAGCGCTTATGAAAATACTTGTCTTCATAAAGGTTCCACTTACCACGTAAGTGAGTTAAGCTTGCTAAATCCCAAGCATCATTCCACCGTAACATGAAATAGGGAAGATCTGACCATTCAAAATCTGGTATTTGTATGCTTCCTGTCAATGCCATCAAACCTTTTTGATTCTTACTAATTCCCAGGGTATCAGTGGTAATCACGGAATCTCGTTCGCAGTAAATGGTACCGCCAGCTTCTAATACCATCAAACAGAAATCAATGTGTTCGCGGGTCGCCAACATTCCTTCATCAATTTGGACGGTACCATCAAATATTTCTGTACGAACTAACATGCAGTGAAATTCAACGTATTCACATTGCACTCGTTTGAGTTCGTCGGGTACATTAACCACATGTTCCCCTGTGAGATAAGTCTTTTGACGTATACACCTTTGGGGTTTGCCGTCTACTTCTTTAATTTTAATGCGGTTTTCTCCACCGGCGTTATGAATTACTTGGTGTTCCGGTTGTCCCAGACAGGTTAGGGGTCCAACAACTGCTGCGCCAGTCTCTTCAGCGCATTCAACTAACTTTGTCAACCAACCACGTTTAACTACTACATCATTATCTATAAAAACAACATATTGAGTTGTAACGTGACGCAAACCTACATTTCTTGCTTGGTTGGGAGAAACATAGTGTGGCGTTCTCACTAATTTAAAGTTTTTTTCTTGGGATTTTTCTTGGAGGTACTGCTGAATATGCTTGGGAGTGCAGACATCAACATAAACTAACTCAAAGGGATAGTCGGTATTTTCATAAATACTTTCCAGAGACTGCTGAGTATAGCTGAAACGTTCCCGTGGTACAACAACAAGAGTTACTTCTGGTTGAGTCATTTTCGATATCTCCACTGTTTAGTTTTGTTGTTTTAAGTTTTATAGCAGGAGTCAGGAGTGAAACCTGTTTTACATATAACTTCTAGCTTTTTGGCTGTACCTCACTTACTTGCAATCCGCTATAAGTTAAGTTTTGTAGTTTTAAATTGCTCATTGACGAAGATAAAAAATTTCTAACCCGATCAAGCGTAATTCAAAAATTACTAATCCCTAATCCCCAATCAATTGAGCGTGCTAGAAGCCATAAAAGAAGAACTGGAAACTGAAGAATCAGGTATTGAAGTTATTGCTTGCTCTCCAGGGGAAATATTCATTGCTTGGAGCATTGGTGGACGCTGTTGCGAAGAAGGGTAATGAATTACACTAATTGTTTCCCGGTAAACCTGTAAATTACACAGTTCGTCTGAATTCAAGCCAAGTACCTGACCGATGAGAGATTTAATAATGGAAGTGCGAGCAACTACTAACCCAGTTACCAATCTGTCCGAACTTGTGAACTTTGAGCTTGATACCGAATTCTTAGCCTCAATAGTTTTTTGCCAAATCTGGGGAAAATCTTCTCGTAATACTTGCAGTTGGACTGTTGCTCGATGATATTGTAGAATCTGCTCTGCGAGTATTTGGGAATTACCAATATCTCCACTAATGCTAAATTCAATGGAAACTTTCTCTAGGAATTTAGCTAACTTTTGAATTGGTTGTGGATTGATATTTTGTGGATTGATATTTTGTGGATTGACATTTTGTGGGTCGGTATCTCCTGAAGGAACTAGTAACAAGCGGAGACCTTGAGAATTTCCCTTGGGTTTGGGTAGAGTTTCTCCCAGTTGCGTCGTCAGATTTAAAGCTTCTATTTGTACTTGTTGAGGATAAGCCCTTTGGGTATCTGCGAAGCAATCGCCACCGGGAAAATTTAAGATACTGATTCCACAGTTAGACTGTTGCATAGCATGATAGCGATCGGGTGTTAAACCAAGCGCTGTTGCAATCAAAGCCCGGTTAATCCCAGAATGTCCAACCAATAATAAGGTTTGACCCACATGGTGGGGTAGTATCTCTTCCCAAAACTTTTGTGCTCTTTCGTATAGGTCGAGAACGGGGAAACAATATTGCTTGAGGTTAACTGATGAAGACTGATTGGGGACAACTTCCATACGAAACTCATGGGGTCGCTGTCTCCAGCAACGATAATCATCAGCAAACTGTTCTTGCACATACTGCAACGGTAAACCTTGCCATCCATGCAAGTCAATTTCTCGTAAATCCCAAGGACAAGCATTTACCTTGAGGTCATCAGCACAAAGACCCATGGTAGTTAATATTTCCCTAGCCGTTTCTTGGGCTCGTTTCAGGGGACTTGCGTATAAAGCATCAATTGTCATCCCTCTTAAGGAAACACCTATTTTTTGGGCGCTGTCAATACCTGCTTGTGTTAAAACAGATTCATCACTGCTACCCTGATGACGACCCTGAGCATTATAAGTACTTTGACCGTGACGCACCAGAATGATACGGGTTCCGGGAGTATCTCCGTAAAAGCTCTGTGTTGGTAAATCGCTTCTTAATTTATTTAATTCCCAAAGCATAAGTATGTTCTCCTTAACTAATCAAGGTGGATTTAAATCAGCCACCTATCTGAATTTGAAATATCTCAAAGCCTTGTGTTTACGTAATTACTTACTTTGAAGCGCACACAGAGCACATTTTACGAATCACTAATCACCCATGACCAATTACCAATTACCCATGACCAATTACCCATAAACAATTACAGAAGGTAGATATAGGAGATATTCTCAACCCAATCTAAGAGACTGAAGATGATGTAACCAAAGGTTTGAAATTCTCAGTATCTTTAACCTTTTGCTTCTTCCTTAAACCAATGCTGTGACGAGCGTAGCTGTGCTTAAGGGCATAAATGTCACTCATCCAACCGTTGACCATTCTTTCTGTTGATTTAAGCCAATTTGCAAACCAAGGCTTGTGCTCTTTCCAAGGAAAGCGAGTAATTGCAGCCCGGAGCAAAGACCGATAACGACGACGTCCCAAGCGATAATACCGCTTTTCAAAATACCAATCTTCTTCCAAACCCCATTTTTGACGAAAACGTTCGAAGCTTGCCATATCCCAGGCATCACTCCAACGCAACATAAAATAAGTTACATCTGACCAATCAAAATGGGGTCCTGTAATATAGGTTACTATACTTTGGCGATCGCAGTAAACTTTACCACCAGCTTTATGAGTTGCTGTTAAGCATAAGTCGATATGTTCGCGGGTGCTGAGCAGTTCTTCATCAAAGGGTCCGGTTTTTTCAAACAATTCAGTCCGAACTAAGGCGCAGTGTAATTCAACAAAATCGCATTCAGTGAGAGTGAGTTGTTCAGGTATTTTATTTACCCTTCTTCCTTCGAGATAACTATTTTGTACCCCATGGCGAGTTACCTTACCATTATTTTCTCTTACATCTATATAAGTTTCCCCACCACCATTGTGAATTATTTCGTGCAAGGGTTTATCTAGACAGGTAAGGGTACCAACTACCATCGCATCTGTCTCTTCCGCAGATTTTACCAAGGAAGTTAACCAACCTCGTTTAACAAGGACGTCATTATCAATAAAAACAACATATTTAGTTTTCACTTCACTCAGTCCAATATTTCTGGCGCGATTGGGAGAGATATAGTGATTGGTCCTAATTAATTTAAATTGTTTTTCTTGCGCTTGTGCTTGTAAATAACGTCGAATATATTTTGGAGAACCCCCATCAACATAAACCAACTCAAAGGGACAAGTTGTATCTTGGTAAATACTTTCGAGAGATTCGCGCGTATAGCTAAAACGCTCCCGTGGTACTACAACAATAGTTACATTTGGCTTTGCATTTGTAGATACTTCCATTTCCAATCTCCTTTTGATAACTTTTGCTCTTCTAGGTCTTTTGGTGACCAAAAGCAATCGATTTGACTTAATTTGATGTTCTTAAAGTTGTTACCTGGTAAATTACACAGCAACAACAGCGTTCTCCAAAAACTCTTGCAATAAACTGGATGTTTTCTGTGCTCCCTGAAGTTCGATTGGTTCGCAGGTATTCACAAAACCTCGTTTATTTAGATTGGCGATAATCTTTTGACTCAAAGACTCGGGATTCAAATCTCCAGGATGAATAATTTCAGTAAGTCCGAGTTTTTCTAACTTCTCTGCTCTGATTTTTTGTTCCCAATCTTTATTAGAAGGGAAAATCATGGAATTAACACCTGTTCTGAGAATATTCATTGTGGTGTTATAGCCGCACAAACTGATGGAAAGTTCTGCTTTCTCCATATAAGGAATTAAATTAGCAGTATACTTTCTCAAAGTTAGATTAGTTTGATTTGCTGCGGTTTCTTGTAGTTTCAGAAACTTTTCTGCGGGGAAGAAAGGACCAGCAAAAGCAATTATTTGATGTGGTAAAGATTTACTAATAAATGGACTAGCTTCCAGGATAGATTCTAACAGTTCATGTCCTAATTGTCCCCCACCAATAGTAACTAAAATAGTTGGTTTATTCAAATTAAGAGTTGCTAAATCTTCGTCAGTAAGTAGCGGATTTTCTGAAGGTGACTGAGCAACATAACCAGTATATTTTATTAAACTTTGAATTTCTTTAATTCGAGAAAAGCTTTCTGCTAGGTTATGAAATTTTGGGTCTGAATGAACCAGAAGTAAATCAAAATATTGGTTCATCAAATTACAAATTTTATCGGTGACAGCTTCTCGATTATCGTAGTGTTTCGCCATCACAATATCGCGTAAACTGGAAACTACTTTAGTTTTTCTTCCCGTTGCTTTGATTCTTTCCAAAAGTGGAATAGCCTCAAATTCAAACTGATGTTTGTTGAAGGGATAACCTTCAGTGATTAAGCAATCGGGTTGAAACTCCTCAAAGACCTGCAATAACTTATTTATGCGTATTTGTTTTACTTCTTCAAGGTCTTGAGAGCTATCTGCTACTTTAACCTGGCGATTTTCCGATAATAGTAAGGGAAGGGTAACTACCTGTACCCCTGTTGGGGCTTCAAAACCTTCTACTTCCCACCCAGCTTTTACAAAACAAACTTGGAAATCTTTAGCCAGGGAGCGTAAAATCTCCAAGCTCCGAACCAGGTGTCCCATCCCCAAATGATATTGACAATAAAATAAAATCTTTTTTTTCATGCAATCCAATCCCCACTTCCCTAGCCTTATTTACTTTTTATTCTATGAGCCGATAAAAAATTAATTGAGAAGAAAATAAACCAATAAATGTCAAATATTAAAGTCTTTTGAAGTCATTAATTAATTAAATAGATAGACTGTGCTCTGTTTCCCACTTAAAGCTGCTTTCTTCACTAGGATTAACTGACTCAATTTTTAGTAGTTCTTGAATAAACTTTGTGGTATTTTGAGCACCTTGTAATTCCACATAATTTAAAATTTCTATATTTCTTTTGTTATGAAGAGAAGTAATAATCTTTTGTGCTAGGCGTTCACTTGGTAAATCTTCAGGACGAAGAACATCAAGAATACCCAATTTTTCTAATTTTTCCGATCTAGTTCTTTGTTCGCTACCGTCGTTTGACGGATAAATAATGGCATTAACACCAGTTCTCAGAACATTCATTGTGGTGTTGTAGCCACCTAAACTAATTGACAGCGCTGATTTCCTCATATAAGAAAGTAAATGCGCTGTATATCTTCTGAAGTTAATATTATTCTTATTAGCTGCTAATTGTTGCAGTTCTAAAAACTTGTCCTCCGGCATAAAAGGTCCGGTAAATATTTGAATTTTATGGGGTAAGAATTTCTCTAAAATAGTACTTGCATCTAAGATTTTTTCAATCAGTTCGTGTCCAAATCTACCACCACCAATACTTACTAAAATCATGGGCTCCTTGTTACTAAGACCAGCAATATCTTCAGCAGTAGGAGGTAAATTTATTGGAGGTGATTGGGCAACATAACCCGTGTAGTTAATATTACATTTTATCTCTCCTGTTAAGGAGAAATTTTCTTCTAATTTATGAATTTTTGGATCTGAATGAACCAGTAACAGATCGTAATACCGATTCATTAAGTCACGTTTTTTTATTTCTAATTTGGCTTTATCCTGATAATAATTTTTTGATAGAACAATATCTCTAACACAGCATACAGCTTTAGTACGTCCTTTACTTGATTTGACTTTTTCTAAAAGAGGAATTAGCTCAAAAGCAAGTTTACCCTTACTAAAGGGATAACCTTCTGTAATTAAACAATCAGGTTGAAATTTATCAAGTATTTGCAGAAGTCTATGTTTGCGAATCTCTTTAACTTCTTCCAAGTTTAGGTTATTATCTACCACCTCAAGATTGCGATTTCTAACTCTTAAAGCTGGAATGCGAATAGTTTTCACCGAACTGGGAATTTCAAAATTTTGGACGATGGGTCCCCCATCAATCAGACAAACTTCAAATTGTGTGACTAGACTACGAATAATTTCTGCACTGCGAACCAGATGACCCATACCCATCAGGTTCTGACAGTAAAACATTATTTTTTTCATTGCTATTTCATTGTTAGTTTGGCGGTTTTTAGAATTCAGCCTTCTTTCATCTTTCAGTCCGGTTCTGTGCGATATTAACTTGTAATGCTTTCTAATAATGACTTCCCATAATTTCCCTTTTTTTTCCGGGAAAAACTAAGCTGCGATCGCAACTTTGGACTGAACTAAATCTTTCAATATTTGAGCCGTTTTCTGCGCCCCTTGAAGTTCTAGTCTTCCAAAAGCACTGGTTGTAGGTAATATTTGCAAACGTTCTATTACTTTCTGAGCAAAAATATCAGCTTGTAAGTCTTCTGGACGAACTACACTGAGAATACCTAACTGCTCTAATTTTTCGGCTCTAATTCTCTGTTCGCTATCTTTATTAGAGGGATAAATCATTGAATTTACGCCTGTTTTGAGGACGTTCATTGTAGTGTTATAACCCCCTAAACTGATTGAAAGCCTAGCTTTTTCCATGTAGGAAAGTAAATTAGGAGTATAACGTTGAAGAGTAATATTAGACTTATCAGCGGCTAAATTCTGGAAATGGGTAAACTTTTCTTCAGGCATAAAAGGCCCGGTAAAAATTTGGATATGATGGGGTAAGTGTGAATCAATAATTGCAGCGGAATCAATTACACACTCGAGTAAGTCATGTCCCAACCGACCTCCACCTACACTTACTAATATCGTCGGTTCTTGACGGTTGAGATTGACGATGTCTTCTAGGGTAAATTCTATACTTTCGGGCGATGATTGCGCTACATAACCAGTGTATTTAATTTGACATTCAAGCTCTCCGGTGAGAGAAAAGTTTTCTTCCAAACGATGAAGTTTTGGATCTGAATGAATTAGTAACGTATCGTAATACTGATTCATTAGTTCACATCGTTCCTTCTCAGCTTTTGCCCTGTCTCCATACTGCTTCACCATGATAATATCTCGGAGGCTACAAACAATCTTGGTGCCTCCCCCTGATGCTTTTATTCTTTGAAGCAGTGGAACTAACTCAAATCCTAGGCTCTTTTTCTTACTAAAAGGATATCCTTCGGTGACTAAACAGTCAGGTTGAAAGTCATCAAATACTTTTATCAGCTTACGCTTACGGATTTCTCGTACCTCTTCAAGGGTATGAGAACTATTGACTACCTTTATTTCCTTATCCTCTGCTCTAATCGCCGGAAGGTGCAAAACTTCTACACCCTCCGGCATTTGAAATCCTTCTACAATTTGTCCTCCATCGATTAAACAAACCTTGAAGTCTTTAACCAAATTACGAATAATTTCTGTAGTCCGGACCAGGTGACCCATACCTAAAAGATTTTGGCAGTAGAACATAATCTTTTTCATTCGACTCTGAACTCCCTTCCTAAAGTGTTTATGTTACTCGCCGCTAGACTACACAAGTTCCACTACACAAGTGTCTCTTTTTACAGCTTCTTGTTTATCAATGAACCTTTAATGAAACTTTTATGAGAAATTTTTCATCTAATTTGACACGTACGATTAGCAAGTGAGGGTAGTTCGCAAAAAAGTGTGAGATTCAGTTGATACTTCCTAAGATGAGATGTTGTAAATCTTCTTCTTTGCGCTCCATTGGGCTCGGTTTCCACGCCATGTTGCCAAAATATAGTTGAGAAAGCTCTTGTTCTATTCTAGGTAATGCGTCTAAATCTAAGCAGGATAAAGGAAGAAGATGCTTACTTGTGCGATTAAGTTGTTCTACAACAGTTTCTAGTAAATTCTCTGGAGTTAAACTCTCTGGATGAATAAATCTAAACAAACCAAAACTACTCATTCTTTGAGCGCGAATTAACTGTTCTTGCACTGGTTGAGTGCGAGGAACAACCACGGCTCTCTTGCTTAGAGATAAAATCTCACAAATAGTGTTATAACCAGCCATTGAGACAATGGTATCAGCGGCTTCCATATAACTGATAATGTCATCTGTAAACTCACAAATCCTAAAATTTGGATTGTTTTTAGCTACTCGAGATAATGCTTCTTTTTGAGAAAATGGCATTTCTGGACCCGAGACAATCAGACTCTTGATACGAGTATGAGAAGTCTGAGAACTGAAACCCTGGAGATAAGTATCTATTAAACGATAACCGTCCTCACCTCCACCAGGAGTCACAAGAACCAATTTTTCTGATGGCTCGATTTGTAGTTCTTTACGGATAGTAGAACCAGATTTAAGTCCTAGTTCTCTACGGATATAACCACAAAACTTTACTTTTTTGACAATTGTTTGGGAGAAATTATATTCTTTAACTACATCAAATACCTCAGCCATTCCAACAACTAATATTCGGTCATAAAACCACTCAATAGCTTGGTAGTATTGATTCTTTTCCCACTCGGATATCGTAACTTCTGAGCGGTCCAAGATATCGCGTAAAAGTAATACTAACTTGGTTTCGGGTTTACAAGCATTCAAATAGGTTAGTGTTTCCTTCAATTCATTTTGCAAACCATAGGGTTTTTTATCCACAAGCAATAAATCTGGTTTGAAGTGAACGGCTGTTGTTTTAATTAATTCAGAACGTAGCCTTATGGTTTTTTCCGTACTTGTTCGTAGATATTTTGCTGATAGTTTTCCTTCTTGATCGCGCCCAATGCAAGGAAGTTTGATGTAATCGAGACGTGGATGCAATCGAAAGCTATGGATTACTGGAGAACCGGATACTAAAACAATGGAAATATCTGGAATTGAATCAAGTAAATACTTACAAATAGCTAACATCCGGCGAATATTTCCGAGACCGAATGTATCGTGAGAGTAAACCATCAGTCTCATAGTTTTTCCTCATTTAATTTTATGAACTGATAATCGAGTAATTTTATAGTTTCACATTTATTTTCTTGAAAAAATATATGATTTACATTAGTCATTTTTATGGTAAATCCTAATTTTGATAAGGCTATACATTCCCCATTCATTTTTTCATACTTATCCTTGAGAAAGTCATCTGATTGTTAATAGTTTGAATGAGGTTTTTAAAGTAGTAATCATAAAAAATATTAGAAAATATATGATTATCTATCAACTTTTTTTACCGTCACTCAAACTATATTTGATTCACCGATAAAATCTATGTGCAACATCGTTTAGATTAATTTGAAAATACATACTGACGAGTTGGCAAACAAATAGTTACTATTAGAGTACTTAATATTAAATGCGATATTATTTTTCAACTTAATCAAAATAGTCTTTATGTTGAGAGCTTGATAAATTAACTTCCTTCAAAATAAGCAACGCGAAAAAATTAAATTTGAAAGATAATTAGCAGAACCTGAAATCTTTATAACGGCGTTAGTTTACTTGTATCGCGTTGTTTCTATTTTGCACAGAATAAACTTAATTGCATGCAAAATATAGGTAATTTTAAGAGCTATGAAAATAGCCGATTAACTCTCAAGCCTACCAAAATACTAGTTATTTAAATGTTCGGATATTTGAGGAAGAAAAAAAAGCAACCTCTTGTATCATTAACTCTGTTATACCTGAATCTTTCTGTTTTTTCTTAATGATACAACTAATTTGTTAATCTTGCGTTGTCTGGATCTGCCCTCTCTTTGAAGCCTGGAAATATAACTGATTATAATCCTCCATTACTTATCATCAAGTCGAATTTCTAAAATTTCGCATTCATAAATTATCAATGGTTGAACTGTAAGCGATTGTAGCTATTGAGATGAAATATATTGGTGTGAAATATATTGATAAGAAGTACTTCTATCGCTTACACAAATTTCATAACTAGTCACATAGTTGTGTCACAGCATTGAGCGCAAATTAAACAGATATGAAATGTGCGTATATCCGGGAATAGAAGTAAATCTGCACATGCCTTGACATCGTCAATATATCATATTAATTCATTGAATTATCCTATGCCAATGATTTATTCGCCTTATTTTTTCATTGCCTCTAATTTTTTCTAAGTTCTTTTACCCGATATCTACCATAGGTATGATATGTGCTACTTCTCAAATGCTTGCACTTTTTGCTTGGCTTTTCTGAATACTTACCAAAGCAGTTTAATTTGTCACAACATAACTAATAAAACTTATTTAGATTGATATTTGCTGGTCATTTGATAAAATATTCTGATTTAATTCAAGTTTGTTAAAGGTATTATATATTTCTTTGGGAAATAATCTATCTTCAACAAGAAGTATAAGTATATTCTTATTTGCATAAAATATATTGAAAGTCGAAAATCTATATCTTAAGGTGAAGTTTTTCTTTCTATCTATTAATTCATCCAATATTTTAACTAACCATAGATACTAATCTATAGTATCTGCTATCTTGATGTTTGCCTATATAATAGATATTCTTACCTTCGAGATTAACAAAGTAAGTTTACGTTTAAAAATAAACACTTACTTCTGGAGAAAGCTAAGCAATAATCACCCTTTTGCAATTATCCTTTTGGAGGGGAATTCGAATTTATGTTCGTTGACTTGATAAGCATCAACATAAATTTATACCAAATCCGATTTTTAAAATTGCTTTATATTTTTTGGGATATCCCCCACACTTCCCATACCTCCCACACTTCCCTCTCTCATTCTAAAAATGGTTAATTAACCCGGATTTAGCTTAGTATTACACGAGCGGTCCCTTGTAAGGTCCGAGCATCATACAGGTCTGAAAGTGTCAAAATAAAGGAAATTGTTATTGGCTTTGCGGGCTGTGATATGACCGAAAAAAAACGCGAAACATGGGATTTTGGTAGATTTATAAAAACCCTTGACTATTTTGAGATTATTCCATTCTGGAGTTGCATACAGAATTTTTTTAAAGGTAAATCCCAGGATAATAAGAAA
>JGI1201J43222_100337_pt1 | contig 11820 bp, 12 predicted proteins | sample MastesBC008_FD_43222 | JGI IMG/M metagenome (IMG submission 43222) | reverse complement strand
CATTACTCATTACTCATTACTTATTACTTATTACTTATTACTCATTCCCTGTTTTCTTACTTAAAAAATAAAAAAAAGCCAGAGAACAACATTTCCGGCTTTGATGTAAATATATTTAAATTACAAAATCTTTAGGTTATAAAAAGTTTATATATTTCCAAGATTATGTAAACCTAAAATCACTCCTACTCCTAAAAGGTGACCAAAGGATGTAGTTGCTAGTAGTCCGGGTAAGCCAAAACCGCCAAAGAAGTTTGATGATGGCAATTCTGGACCTGTTTTGGGGTATGTGACTTTAAATTTAGCAAAAGCGATCGCGATGATGTTGCAGATAATCATGATCGCGCCAACTGTTGGACTCCACTGCAAGGGAGCGGTAGCTGCTGCAAGTAAGTTCGATGTCAACAACTGCTTTTCTCCTGTGATTTAGTAGGGATTCAAAATACTCCTGTGACTATTATCAAAAAATTTCACTCTGCAATGAAATATCGCACAAATAGTTAATATTTCTTGGTAATGCTTAATATCATTAAACCTGAATTGGATTTTCTGTGCGATCAGGGGTTTTATGTGAATGAGTTTGGTTTTCAAGATCGACTAGATCCCCCTAAATTCCGCTTGTGAAGCGATTTTCGTCTTCAAGATGGGCTACATCCTCGTAAATCTCGTTGGGAAGAAGATTTCACATGGGTGATTTTCGTTTTCAAAATGGGTTATATCCCCCTAAATCTTCAGGGCTGTTTCTAACGGGGATTTAGGAGAATGTGATTATTTTGGGTTATTGAGTAGTCTTATATTTTATAAAGGGGGAGTTTCAAGCGATCAATATTTAGCTTAGAAACTTCAAACCCAATAACAACGCCGTAACAGTCCCCATCACGGAAATCTTCCCAGAGTTGATTTTTTCTAAAATTGAATCCACTGGGATCAACAACACTTCAATTTCTTCAGTTGGATCTAAATTTTGCTTACCTGTTGCGTTTGCTCCGCACAATCCCTCTGGGATTATGGCATTTTCTGCGAAAAATACATGTGTTTGATTTGTATCCTTACTTGGTCGGTCGTAGAGTGTTGCAATTTTTTGCAAATTTTTGACAGAGTAACCTGTTTCCTCTTCCATTTCTCTCATTGCGGCGATTTCTGGAGCTTCTTGCGTGGGGTCGAAGCCTCCTGCAGGTAATTCAATAAAAAATTCACCTATTGCATGGCGATATTGCCTGACAAATACTACTTCTCGCTTCGGAGTAACAGCTAAAACTAAAGCCACATCAGGCTTAACATGCACAAAAAAATCATCAATTACTTTCCCATTTGGTAACCGAATTTCATCCCGCCTTACCTGACAATAGGGATGATCCAAAACCATATTAGATTCTAATAATTCCCATTTCTTGAGATTTGTCATTTTTTAGATTCTTGATTTGCCAGCGATCAACTATATCCTGTCAAATATTATTATTCATTGATAATTAAATTTGATTGAAATTATCTGAATTTTGTATCCAAATTTTGCCCAGACTCATCCTTTACTGTTTTCTTTTATGCCTTATCCTCAAACTTAAGATTAAATTTGCTCCTACTTAAATACATGAAAATACAGGTTGAAATTTTTACAGTCAACAAGCGCTTTCCGTTAACTATTAGTCGGGGAACTACTGCTAAAACTAACAATGTTTTGGTCAAAATATCCCAAGATGGAATTGAGGGTTGGGGAGAATCTTCGCCTGTCAAAGTAGGAGATAGACATCAGTCAACCGAAGTTATTCACGAATCATTACAACAAATTAAACCCCAACTAGAGAAATTTCATCCTTTACAACGACAGGAAATCGAACAAGTTCTCATTACCACCAATTTACCGTCATCAGCATGGGCAGCATTTGATGTAGCATTATATGATTGGTTAGGGAAAAAAGTTGGACTACCTCTGTGGAAAATATGGGGGTTAGACTGTAAAAAAATTGTCCCTACATCTGTCACAATTGGTATCAATTCTCCTGAAGGAGCAAAATCAAGAACCCGTGATTGGTTGGAATTTACTAACATCAAAGTTTTAAAAGTTAAGTTAGGTAATCCGGAGGGTGTTGAAGCCGACCGAAAAATGCTAACAGCAGTTAAGGACGAAGCACCAAATTTAGATTTGTATGTCGATGCTAACGGAGGTTGGAATTTGACAAATGCCTGTGAAATGTGTAATTGGCTTGCAAATTTGGGTGTTAAGTACGTGGAACAGCCTTTAGCACAAGGGGAAGAACATAAGTTAGCCGAACTGCGAAAACATTCGCCTCTACCAATATTTGTCGATGAAAGTTGTTTCAACAGTCGAGATATTCCTAAATTGGCAAACTCGGTGGATGGGATCAATATTAAATTGATGAAATCTGGAGGACTAACTGAGGCGATGCGGATGGTATATACCGCGCGTGCTTATGGTTTACAAGTGATGTTTGGTTGCTATTCCGATAGCACTTTGGCTAATACAGCAGCCGCACAGCTTGCACCATTGGCTGATTATCTCGACTTGGATAGTCACCTTAATTTAATTGACGATCCCTTTGAGGGAGCATCAATCCAAGAAGGCAGAATTTTACCAAATAACTTACCAGGCTTGGGGGTACAGCATAGTGCGTCTCGCGCTTAATCAACGGGTAGTAGTTTTGTTACATGGGGGTATTACCAGTGAGGGCGGTAAAACCGGTCTGTCACTTTTACGATACAGTGAAGCCCCTATTGTTGCAGCAATTGACCGCGATTGTGCAGGAAAATCTTTAACGGAACTGACTGGTATCAAACGTGATGTCCCAATAGTTTCATCTCTAGCCGATTCCTTGCAATATAAACCTCAGGTTTTAGCAATTGGTATTGCGACCAAAGGTGGTGTCTTACCAGATGACTATTGGCGCGAAATCAAAGAAGCTTTAGCTGCAGGAATGTCTCTAGTCAATGGTTTGCATACTCCATTGGCAACAATACCGGATTTGAAAAAACAACTCAAGCCCGGACAGTTAATTTGGGATGTACGAAAAGAACCACAAAATTTAAATATTGCTAGTGGTGCAGCTCGTAATCTTTCCTGTAAGCGAGTACTAACTATTGGTACAGATATGAATGCTGGCAAAATGTCAACTTCTTTGGAGTTGCATTGGGCTTCGCGAATGCAAGGAATGCGTTCTAAATTTTTGGCGACTGGTCAAACTGGTTTGATGCTGGAAGGTGATGGAGTCGCATTGGATGCTGTCAGAGTTGACTTCGCTGCTGGTGCTGTAGAGCAGATAGTAATGCGCTTTGGTGGTAACTACGATATTTTGCATATTGAGGGACAAGGTTCTTTGCTGCATCCAGGTTCTACAGCAACATTACCTTTGCTCCGAGGTTCCCAACCGACCCACATGATTTTGGTACATCGTGTCGGACAAACCCATGTAATTGACAATTTCCCAATTCCACCTTTACCGGAAGTAATTAAATTGTACGAGACGGTGGCTAGTGCTGCTGGGGCATTTAAAAAAGTCCCAGTTGTTGGAATTGCTCTTAATACTTCTCATTTAGAAGAATCAACTGCAAAATCTACGATCGCACAAATGGAACAAGAAACAGGAAGACCTTGTACAGATCCTGTTCGTTTTGGTGCGGGTAAGTTACTGGATGCGGTGATGCGTAGTTAGGGATTGGCGACTGGTAACCAGATCATTCAATAGTAAATAAAAACAAAATATCTTATTGCTATCCTCAATCCTTTTCCGTAGATGGAGGTAGCAGCTAATAGAAGCTAACGTAGGTATTGGTGTGACAGTTATGTGTTACGCACGCTCTAAACGCCAAAAACCAAACTTGTCTACACAAAAATTATCAAATTTGGTCTAACCCTACAAATCTCCTAGTCAAAATAAAGTATTGAGAATTTTGGATTTTCTCACTCGAGTTCAAGGTTATTAAAATACAAAATGCTTGTGTTAATGGAGTCTAGACTACAAAAAATTGTAAGTAATGGAATATTTATTTTTTTCAATCCTAGTTGTTTATGCTGAAAAAAAAAAAGCAGTAATGAATAATTATTTACGTAGCACGCAAATAATTATTCATTTTCAAAACCTACAAATCGATTTTACTTGAAGGCTGTGTTCTTCAATTTTATACCGTAAACAATGATTTTATTGTTACAAAGAAAATGCCATCAAAATTAAGACTGGATAATCAATTTATCCTTGCTTATGATGACTTATAAAGCATTTTGTCTAGTTTTTAGCTTAAAGCTTAAAGTAACAAAAATCAACCAATGGAATATAAAGTTCAATAGGTTGCAATTTACTACGAATGATAAAGGTAACAAAGCTTACTCAATAAAAATAACCAAAAGTAGTAATTGTTCTAAGGAAGATGAACCCTTACACTTTTTGGGCGCAAAAAGTGTAGAATTAACAGGAGTCTCCAGTACATAAGGCTTTTATAGATATACCCAATCAAAGGCAACTTTAAAGTTAATAAGACATAATATGTCATTGAAACTTTAAGAAATTGTCAGGGGAGAACTTCAATGGGGGACTTTCGTATGAAAATTAAGGGCATTCTATTTGCTGACAGGTTAACCTGATGCACATTGGCACAGTTCTCCGGAATCGCTACAAAATCCTCAAACTGTTGGGAAGCGGCGGATTTGGTGATACTTATCTGGCGGTAGATATCGACTTACCTGGTAGCCCAAAGTGCGTTGTTAAACACCTTAAGGCTCAAAAATCCAATCCCACAGTTTTACAAATTGCCAAAAGACTGTTTGACCAAGAAGCTAAGGTTTTATACCGTCTAAGCAAAGGTCACAGTCAAATACCCCAATTGTTTGGTCACTTTGAAGAGAATAATGAGTTCTATTTAGTACAGGAATATATTGATGGATATGACTTAACCAAAGAAATCAAATCGCGCAAGCAGATGAGTGAAGCTGCAGTAGCCAAGTTGCTGCAGGAAATTCTCGAGGTATTAGCATTTGTCCACGAGCAAAATGTGATTCACCGAGATATCAAGCTGCGCAATATTATGCGTCGTCGTAACGACGGCAAAATTGTTTTGATCGATTTTGGTGCAGTAAAAGAGATTAAAGGGTTAGCAACAACTTATGACGGAGAGGTAAATTCCACACTAGTAATTGGTACCCCCGGCTATATGCCGAGCGAACAAGCAAATGGTAAGCCCAGGCTGTGTAGCGATGTGTATGCAGTGGGGATGATTGGCATTCAAGCATTAACTGGGAAACCACCACGTGGTTTACCCCTAGATCCCAGCAGTGGGGAAGTTATGTGGCTGCAAGAAGTGAATGTCAGTCATAAGATGGCTCAGGTTTTGACAAATATGGTGCGCTGTAATTTCAGCCAAAGGTATCAAACTGCAGGGGAAGCTCTGCAGGCACTACTTTCACCGATGCCAGGACCACCACAACATTTACTAGCGAATACAGAAAGGGAAGTTCGACGGCAAATGCCGTTGGAAAATTTGTCTTACCCACAGGTAGTCAAAGTTGCTGGTCTTTTAGGTTTGTTAGGAGCAGGCTTGGGATTAACATTCTTTGGTGCAAGTCTTCTTCCTAAGAATAATGCAACTAGTAATGGCACCAATAAGGTGGAAAAAACTGATAGTAAGCCAAAAGATTCACCATCTGCTTCCCCTGTTCAAAGCAGTAATCCCGAACCACAACCTCCTCCAGAAGTTGAGAAAAAAGTAGAAACAAATCCTTTTAATTCATCAAGTCCTCTCACTTTTCCACCTTTAACAAACCCCAACGAGCAGATCAAGGTTTCGCCTGCACAACCACCAATTAACCCAAGTGATTACGAAAAACGGTTCGACCTACCTCCTAGTAATCCCTCCCAATCCGTAAGTCCAGGAAGACCATTTTCTGTTGGTGGCGATCCCAGACAATCAAACACATCTCCAGATACGAATGAGGGGAAAGATGGTCAAGATTCAACAAGTGAATCGCCACTGAAGCCTTCACAACCGGTTAGCAGTCCTTTATTCAAAGGATTTGATATCGACTCTGAAAATGCTTCACCTTCCGTAAGCCCACCAAACAAAAATCAGAAAAGCACCGAAACACCAGAAACATCTCCTGAGAACAAGGCTAAAGATGATGGTGAGAAATCGGCTCCTGAGTCCCCTCAGACACCTGCAATTGAGGAGGAAACAAAGTCCAAAAATGAATCTAAAAATGATTCTTCAGCAACCTCTGAAAATAATAAGGGCTTACCCGATTCTTCTCCTACACCATCAGTTGAAAGTAAAAACAAACCATTACCAGGTTCTTCTTCGCTCCCAATTTTGGAAGGGAACGTAAATCAATTCTCTACTCCTTTATTGCCACCAGCGCTAGAAGGAAAAGTAGATGTTTATAAGATTTATACTCAACCAGTGATTGTGCCTACCGATCCGTCGAACGGAAGTAAGGTTATTATTCAAAAGCCAGAACCATCACCATCAAAACCACCATCTTCTTCTGCATCCAAACCAGAAGATCTAGACGATTTGTCCCTGAAGAACTTTTCCAGTTGGATTGAGAAATAAATTTACTTTAGTGAATTTATGCTTTAGTAAATTGATGATGAAGTGAATTTAATTCAAGGAAAAGTGTTCTAGGCAGTTAAAATCTTTAGAGAAAAATCTTTAGGAGAAAATCTTCAGATTCAGCCTAATGCTAAAGTCAGTCTAATTTTTATTAATTTTTTGTGAGTCAGGCTAAGTGACCTGTCTAATTAGAGTGTTTCCTCATACATTGGATACAATGCTTGTTACATAGGTGAATTCCACCATGAAACTTAGATGGAAATCTCTGATTTTAGCTGTTAATTGGGTTTCAATTTCTTTTGTTACCTTTTTTGCTGTTATTTTATCCCAACCGAGTTTACCCTCAGTGGCGCAAGAGCCTGCGGTTATTATTGACACTAGTAAAACTCAAACTGAGGAAACTGTAACAGAAAAAAAAGATGAGGAATCAAATCCCAAGGTGAGGACACCCCAAAAATCAGACTCATCCACAAATGACAATCAAAAGACTGATGAAGATAAGGGTAAGAATCAGGAAGATTTAGAAGAAGTAAAACTCAGTGCTTCTGAACTTGCGCGTCAAAACAAATTGATCGAAGCCGATCGACTTTATCTCACTGGAAATATTTCAGCAGCGGAAAAATTGTATCGGGAAGCTAAAGAACCTTTTACCGATACTGAAAGTCTTGAAGAACGTAAAGTAGCAATTGTCGATCCGAACCAACTTTCTCCAGGAGGTAAAGTATATTGGCGCGAAGCGAAAGCAGGAATCGCCAGTCAACTACAGACTAAAACATTAGTTTCCCTAAATCTGTTGGTTGAAAAAAATCCAGAATTTATTCCTGGTCATATAAAATATGCTGAATCTCTGAAAAAATATGGTAAGGAAAAGAAAGCATTAGAGGTTTTAGAACGAGCTAATTCCCTATACCCCGATGAAGTAGACTTAGTAAAATATAGGGTCCAAGCCTTAGCAGAATCAAAAAAATGGATGGAAGCTTCCCTTGCTGCGCGTCAATTTGCGATTCTCAATCCCCAAGATCCCCAAGCTACAGAACTACAAGAACTTGCTGATAAAAATCTCAAACGCTTCAAATCCCATATCAGAAGAGAAGTTCGGGGAAATGCGATCGCTAATGTAATTACTGGCGCATTAGGTTACGCTGTCACAGGTAGTCTTTTTGGTCCATTTTCAGCTTTAGATTCTACTTTGTTATTACTTAAGGGTGAAAAATCTATTGGTGAATCAGTAGCGAAGCGAGCGAAAAAACGCTTAGATCTAGTTGAAGATAAAGAAATAGTAGATTACGTTAACGGAATTGGGCAAAAACTTGTTAAAGTAGCCGGACGCGACGAATTTAAATATGAGTTCTTTGTAATTCCCGAAAAAAGTCTTAACGCTTTTGCTTTACCGGGTGGTAAAGTATTTATTCACGCAGGAGCAATTGCCAAAACTAATTCTGAAGCAGAACTAGCTGGTTTAATCGGTCACGAGCTATCCCATGTAGTTCTTTCTCATGGATTTCAGCTAGTGACTCAAGGTAATTTAGTTTCTAATGTTACTCAATATTTGCCTTTAGGGGGTACATTCGGTCAAATACTGACTTTCAATTACAGTCGCAGAATGGAAAAGCAAGCTGATAGATTGGGTACCCGTTTAATAGTTGCTTCCGGATATGCTGCTGATGGTTTGCGGAACTTAATGTCGACTCTGGAAAAAGAACAAAAAAATACTCCTCCTGCTTGGTTATCTTCCCACCCTGCAGGTAAAAAACGTGTCCGCTATCTTGAAGAACTGATTTCTGAAAGTGGTTATAATCGCTATGCTTATGAAGGAGTAGCACGTCACCAAGAGATTAAAGCAAAAGCTAAGCAAGCTATTAAAGATTTTGAAGATAAGAAAAAAGATAAAAAAAAGCGCCGACGAGAAAACAAAAAGAAACGTAAATTAGTTGAGCAAGATTGAATCAAAATATCAAAATTTTTCGTCACAACGGCTATGAGCTTCCCTGATGATTTCTTTGTAGGAGGATGATTTATGTTATTAAAGAGCTGGCAATTTTTATTATTTGGTAGTTTGGGATTATCAATATTTTTCGGTAATTCAGTAGTTTTAGCTCAATCAAATAGATCGTCTGATAGCGTTGTAGTACCTACAGGTTCAACAAATACCAGGTCGAGAACATCATCATCAAGTAACTCTTCAAGACAAATAAACCGAAACGTAAATATAGATAATTCAGTTAACGGACGTTCGACTTCAACTAGAACAACAACCCGAACTAGAAGAAATTCATCATCACCGATTACTACTGCAACTCGTTTTAGTTGTGCAAGTTATGGTGGTGAGTATACGGTTATGTACCAACCTGAAACTCAACCGGGACAGTACTTCCCTTGGGCTAAACCTAGAAAAATGGGTGGTGGTTGGGACCCAATTAAACGTTGTAACAAGATTGCTGAACGTTTAGAGCGCTATCGTCCCGATGGTTTAACAGAACTGAGAACATCTTCACTCAATGGATATAATATCCTTTGCGTAACTAGTGAAGCAGACCCATCTTGTAGGATTGTACTTACAGTTCCTCAAGATAAGGATCCTTATGAGGTGCGTAATAACGTCTTCGAAAATCTAATTGCTGCCGATAGTGGAAGAGAAACTGTAGGAGTAAGTACTTACTCTGCGGAGAATGGAGATTTTGAAAATATTGTCAATATGGGGCGTTCTCTTTTTGGAAACAATAAGAAACCCAATTCTGCGTCTCAAAAGAGAATTAATTTAAAACCTTTTTTAGATCCGAAAGATGGTGGAAGCGGAAGTCAATTGAAGAAAGGGGTTAACTTGGGTGGAAGCAAAAATCAATCTGGTTTGGATTTAAACACCGATCGCTTGCGTTAATCAGACGATTTCTATCTAACTTGCGCCATTTCCAATTAGTTCAACAATCTACCTGGGAATTTTTTCAAGGTGAGTTTTTGGATTGAATGTAGTTTGGTGCAAGTTATAGTGTTATGCACAAGTTAAAAATCATTAGCGGATCCGTCCATAGGTAGCGCAGCTATAGCTTTTATGGCATCATCGGCGTTAACCTAAGTACGTGTCCGTAGGACAAACAGGATTTACCAATGTCTTAACCTTATTACCTAATGCTCTATTATTTTTTCTTCAAGTTAAAGTAATTAAATAGATTGATACAGTAATCATAAGTTGTTTACATATGCTTGAGTCTTCATGTTTTGTTACTTAAGTCAACAAAATGTTAAATTAATTTAGCTGAGTATTTAACAAAATATGTTTGGTAGACCCCAACGAATCGAGCCAGGACCAGGTCAAGAATCAGTGTGGGATTATCCCCGTCCACCCCGCTTAGAAGATACGGATAAACATATTCGGATTATTTTTAATGATGTAACGATCGCAGATACCCGTCGAGCCAAAAGATTTTTGGAAACTAGTCATCCACCAACTTATTACATTCCTCCTGAAGATATAAAAATGGAGTATTTAACCAAAACATCGAACTCCAGCTTTTGTGAATGGAAAGGACGTGCTGCTTATTATTCAATTCGAGTTGGTGACAAAGAAGCTCAGAATGTAGCTTGGTTTTATCCCGATCCAACACCAGATTTTGTATCCATCAAAGATTATCCATGTTTCTACGCTCAATTTATGGATGCTTGCTACGTTGATGATGAGTTAGTACAAGCACAAATAGGTAATTTTTATGGGGGTTGGGTAACCAAGGATATCGTTGGACCCTTTAAAGGTGGTGCTGGTACTTGGGGCTGGTAAACCTTTAGTATCAAAAAATCTAATAGTACAAATTTAAAAATACAAAAAATTAAGCATTAGAAATTATTTCCATTTCTTATGCTTTACGATGAACCTTAACTTTTCTGTTAGGGTCTTGTTTTTTCACCCATTTAATAAATTTTTGCATCTGAGCTTCATTGATTAATTTTTCTCTGGAATTAAGCTCTTGTGCTAAACGGGTATTGTCGAACAAAGTATGAATTTGTCGGTGACAAGCGGAACAAATATTAATCTTGGGACCGTGGTGACCTTTTTTTTGTCTGGGAATGAGATGGTGAATCGTTAGTTTTTCTACATCTCGTTCGCATAACTCGCAAGTCATGTAATTCACCTATTTCTTATTTTTAATTTTTGTAGCTATTACTTCTAGGTATTATTACTTTCTATTTTGATTGACGTATTGATTTTAGTTCCACGTGGTTATAAATTTGCCGTCATATAATCTCTCTAAAGTTAGAAAAAACAACTTATTAGAAGTATGACCTTTGCTAGAGTTAACTGCTTTGCTCTTATCTCTAAGCTTAAGTAGTAATCGTTATTTAATTTCAATACTTAGATTTAACATAACATGGAGTTTTGTTGATAAGCTTTAAGGCGAAAAATTTAAATTGTTAAATTTTGCTTGTTGATAAATCAAAGTAGTAGGGATTTTCCCCGAATTAAATAATAGATGACAACCTTTTAAAACCTAACTAGCCCTCTACAGGGGGAGAAATTGTATGAGTAAAATATTTTCTGTATTTAAACGCCTAGACTTACAGCGCTTTATGTTCGCCTGCCTTTTAGGAGTTATACTCTTTTTCAACACAGCTTGTAGTAATAAGCCTTCAATAGATGCTGCTGCAAGCGAAGGCTACAAGGGTATTCAACCGACTAGCAGATATGAACGTAAAACTCCAGACCTTAGATATGATGACCTTCAAGCTCCTGAAGGTGGTATGAACCGCTTCAGTGATGTGGATCCAAGACAGAATACATTAGATGAACAGGTAAAAACTAAGGCTTTAATTGACCGACATAAAAGGCTAGTTAGACAAGGTGGAGAGATAAACCCTGTTGAGAGTGCTGAGGAATTTTCTCGGGATGTAAATAAAAGTATTCAACGGGGAGCAGAGGACGCGAAAGATGCAGTTCAACAAACAGGTAACACTCTATTAAAGAAAGCGCAGAGGGCTGTTGAAGATACTACTGATGCAGTTCAGGATACTCTTCGATGAGGGTAGTAACCACTAGTCCTATGCACTTCTAATTAGGATAGAGTTCGCTGCAAAGCTTTACCAAGTGAGCGAACTCTAGGGTAATCTTTTCATTGGGTCCCATATCTCCTGGCATAATTTTTGTATTGGGTTTTATGGGTTCTAATTAAAGCGGAAACTGAATCAGAAATTTTCGAAATGCGATCGCTAGACGTAAGTAAGTCAGCACAAATAAACCCAATCATGTAACAAAATGTAAATAAGGCTGTATCCCTTGCG
>JGI1201J43222_100336_pt1 | contig 11829 bp, 5 predicted proteins | sample MastesBC008_FD_43222 | JGI IMG/M metagenome (IMG submission 43222) | reverse complement strand
CGTTGCAACGAATAATGATAGGGATGGAAAATTTAGTGCTCTAATAGATCGAGCCAAGTTACCAGAAGATGGAACTTATTACGTTGTCGTAACTTCAGTTTCTCCAGGACAAGCAGGAGCTTACAGACTGACGATTTTTTAACAGTTTATGGCTAACGCTACGCCCTTACGGGCTACAGTTAACAGTTAACAGTTATCAATAACGATTAATTGGTGATGCGAAAAAATAACAATCACCCATTACCCATTACCCATTACCCATTACCAATTACCGACACTATTGCGACATCCGCCATACTTTAATAGTGTTATCTCCCATAGCCCCACTAGAAAGGGTTTGCTGATAAGGAATGTTTTCTCGATCTATTGCAGGTGAGAAACTCAGGGAGGTAATGTAACCAGAGTGTCCTCTAAGGGTGTCGATTTCTTCTCCCGTAACTAAACTCCAAAGTTTAATTGTGCGATCGCCACTACCACTAGCGAGAATATTACCATCAGGACTAATAGCCAAACAGTTCACCCATTTGGAATGTGCTTTGGAGGAATTTTTGGAACCATCAATAAAAGTACGAATTTCTTCTCCTGTAGCCAAATTCCACAATTTGATAGTGCGATCGTGACTTCCGGAAACAAAAGTTTTACCATCGGGACTAATTGCAACAGAAGATACTTTATCTTTATGACCGTCAAGGGTACGGATAAGCTCTCCTGTAACTAAATTCCAAATTTTGATCGTTCTATCGTCGCTCCCACTGACTAATATTTTATTATCAGGGGACACAGCAATAGAAGATACCTTTGATGAGTGTCCGCTTAAGGTACGAATTTCTTCTCCATTTGCTATATTCCAGACTTTGATAGTGCGGTCAAAACTACCACTAATAATATTTTTACCGTCTTTGGTTACAAGTAAAGTTCCAATAGAATCAGAATGTCCTTTAAAAGTACGGATTTGCCGTCCATTTACTAAATTCCAAAGCTTAATCGTATTGTCATAACTACCACTAACAAGGTTCTTATTATTGGGAGTAATTGCAATGGTTGCAACCCAAGCAGAATGACCTTTAAAAGTACTAATTTCCTTATTTTTTATTAAATTCCATAATTTAATAGTATTGTCGTAACTTCCACTAGCTAGAATTTGACCATTTGGGTTATAGGCTAACGATGCAACTGAATTACTATGACCATTTAGGGTTTTTTGTAGGTAATTACTACTCGGAAAACTGGCGATCAAAAATATTGGATTTGATACTAAAAAGCCATAACGTACGTAACCATAAATTTGGCTACCAACTAACCCAAAAAGGACAATTGCAATAGCAGTCAACCACTTGAGTATTAATTCAAGGTCATGTTTGGATAAGTTTAACGAAGAGGCTATTGCTGATATTCTTTGCGAACGAGATTGCTTGGATGTTTGTCTTCGCAATCTAGAAAATAAGTTTACTCTCAGGGAAGATGAAGAAGCTTTCGGATCTGTTGTATTTGTTGTATTCCCTTCACGACTTGGCGATTGTGACGGTATTTGGGTTGGTGGTGGAGCGCCAGGAGTAAGAGTTAAATCCCGAATAACTTCGTCTGCTGATTGATAACGTTCTTGAATATCTTTTTTTAATAAACGTTCGATAACCAGAGCAAATTCATTACTCAGGGGACTATTCACATGTTGTCGCCATGTAGAAACCCAACCATAACCCTGTTGAGTCCATAAATGAAATGGAGGTATTCCACTAAGCATATGAAAACAGGTTGCACCTAAGCTGAAGAAATCACTTGCAGGACAAACTTCTCCACCCTGGATTTGTTCTATGGGACTATATCCGAAAGAACCAATGGTAGTTCCGGGTTTAGTTTGTACTGTTGCTGTCAGTTGCTTTGAAGCGCCAAAATCAATTAATACTAATTTGTTATCGAATTGACGACGAATGATATTTTGTGGCTTGAGGTCGCGATGAACTACTCCATTTTCGTGAATAAATTTAAGAACGGGTAATAAGTCAAGCAACAGTTCTCTTATTTCTATCTCATTATATTTTGAACGTTGCTGCAATTCTTTAAATAGATTTAATCCATCAACAAATTCTTGTACTAAATACAAGTAATTATCCTCTTCAAAGTATGCCAGTAATGTCGGTATTCTTTGATTTCTACCTAATTCTTGCAGGCGCTTTGCTTCTTGTTTAAATAGCTCAATTGCTTTATTTAATGCCCAGGTTCCATGAACTTTTGGTGCTAATTGTTTGACTACACCAAGTTCATTGAGCTTATCTAAATCCTCTGCTAAGTAGGTTCTACCAAATCCACCCTCATCCGAAAGTACTCCAGTAATTCGATAATGACCTCTAAGCAGGGGTTTAAGTGTTGCGCTACAACTCTGGCAATACCTTATCCCGTCTGGATTGTGGGGATTTGGGCAATCGGGGTTTAGGCAGCACAGCATTATCTAGCTAATGTAAATGTTCTAAAAACTATAATAGCTCTTTCTCCAATTTTGCTTGTTAATATTGTTGCTTTTTGGGAATTATAATCTTTGTAATTTATTCGTAATTTTGTTTGCAATTATAAGCAGCATATATGCCCCGCCGTAATTTGATAAGGAAGGTTATGTCTACAGCAAACATAACCACAAATTAGAATTCGATTTGTCAGTTTTAAAACCAGATTTTCGTATCCCAAATATCACTATAAAAATAGGCCTAACTCTGAATATTTATCATTTAACGCGCAGAGCATTTAATTAACCTGATTGCTTTGCCAAACCTTTATAGTATGGTCATAACTTCCACTGACAATAGTATCGGTAGATTCAAAAGAAAATGTACTGCTAGGTTTAATTGCAACTGACCAAACTTTACGACGATGACCTGTAAGGGTACGGATATTTTCTCCCGTATCCAAATTCCAAACTTTAACGCTTTTATCCCAACTACCGCTAACAATAACTTTGTTGTCAGAACTGATTGCAACAGAATTTACTTTGTTGTGATGTCCTGACAGGGTGTTTATATTTTTTCCTGTTTTCAGATCCCAAATTTTAATAGTTTTATCCCAACTACCGCTGACTAGTTTCCGACCATCTGCACTAATAGTGACAGAAGTTACAGGAGCGTGATGTCCCCTTAGGGTCATTTTCTCTTTACCTGTACCTATATCCCACAACTTAATACTGTTGTTAAAATGGTGGGCTGAAGCTAAAGTTTTGCCATCTGGACTAAAGGAAACAGAATTAACGATATCGCAGTGCTGCTTCATTGTACGAATTTCCGAACCAGTAGAAAAATTCCAGATTTTAATTGTCTGATCCCAACTACTAGAAGCTACTCGTTTTCCGTCCGGACTAAAACTTACAGAAACAACAGATGCTGAATGACCTGACAAAGTCTTTACTTCTTTTCCTGTTTCCAAATCCCAAATCTTAATAGTTTTATCTCCACTACCAGAAGCAAGAAATTTACCATCTGGACTAAATGCAAGAGAGTTTACCCAATCGGAATGTCCTTTGAGGGTTACTACTTCTTCTCCTGTTTCTAGTTTCCGTAATTTGATGTTTTTTTCTTCGCTGACACTAGCAATACTATTACCATCTGGACTAATGGCTAATGCCAAGATAGCCCCAGATTTTTCAGTTAAGGTTTGAGATAGGGAAACATTTCCCGATAGCAGGTCGAGACCTTTATCAGTTCGGGAAGATAAATTTGTCAAAGCTGGGGAACTTGGTAAATACCACACTCCTCCAAAACCTAAAACGGCTAGTTTCCAGAGGAACAATTTTGAAAAAGTATTACCTGTCAACAGCTTGATTTTTGAGCAGGTCATTTTTACAGACATTGCAAATAAATTAACTGCAAACTCTAAGCACTATAGTCAATAGAAAACACTAGTACTCGATTGTTCCGTAAACATTATTATGTACTACCTTAATAGAAATAATTCCGGAACTATTTCTATATTTTTAAACATTGTAAGGTAAACACTTCATAAAAAATAGAAGACGAGTAAAACAGTTTTACGCGTCAATGTTTACGTTAAATTTCTATGTATATTTGATACTATGATTATACATAATACTAAGACGCAATTGACAACTTTATCACATATTCATAAATTTTTAGAAAATACCTGCAATCTCATAAGTTGCTTATTTTATAATATTTATAAGAGTTATTTTAAATAATTGTAATTATTGCGATTACTGAGTAATTGTTTAGACTTAAGAGTGTAAGCATATAAAAAGCTAATTACTTAGTTATTATTTTACAGTCAGAAAAAAAATGTCCAAAATATATACAAATATAAGGCAAATAAGGGGATTTAAACAGTAAGGTATAGTAACAAAAATTACTATGTATAATATTGTTGGCTAATATCTATCGTTTATATCCAATATTGGTTAATACTAAGAAATTAAAATGCTATTGAAAATTTTTATCGATGTTTCTCTAGCATATTAGAGTTGAATTTAACTTAAATTCATATAAATTAATCAATTTACTTTAATAAAAATAGCTTAATGAATGTAGCTTGAAAGTCTTATTTTTAGGGAAATACAGCATTTATTGTCTTGAAATGACAGTTCCAAGTTGAGTGTTTGAGGGGGTTTAATCATACCCCCACAATAAAGAAACAAAATATATTACTAATTTAAGAACTATTTTTCGATCGCAAGCAGAGGAATATTTGAAATACTCAGTAGGAGAACAATATCAATATCCCTAAATCATAACTTCATGAAAAATTTATAATTAATGCGATAGACGCCAAATTTTGATCGTTTTATCTTCGCTACCGCTAACTATAGTTTCTCCATCCCAACTATAGGCTAATGAACTAACAGCTTCACCATCGTTAGAAAGAGTACTAATCAATTCTCCTGTAGAGATATTCCAAATTTTTATTGTTCTATCTGTACTTCCACTAGCAAAAGTTTTGTTGTTTGATAATTTATTAGCTGGGTTAATTGCAAGGGATGTAATGCTCTGGGTATGTCCTTCGAGATTACGAACTAACTCGCCTGTAGATAAATCCCAAATCTTTATACTTCGATCTGCACTTCCACTTATAAGAACGGGACTGCGACCTTTTACTCCAGGACTCATAGCAAGTGATGTAACACTTTGAGTGTGCCCCTTAAGAGTATGAATTAACTTACCTGTAGATAAATTCCAAACTTTGATAGTTTTGTCGGTGCTCCCAGAAGCCAAGATATTAATATCATTATCGTTCTCAGAACCAATACTAAACTGACTAATAGCAACTGAACGCACCCAAGAGGAATGTCCGGTTATAGTACGAATTTCTTTTCCTGTTTCCAGGTTCCAAAGTCTGACAGTTTTATCATTACTTCCACTAGCAAGAATTTTGCCATCAGGACTAATTGCTAAAGCGTGGACAGAATCAGAATGTCCGGTTATGGTGCGAATTTTGCTTCCTGTTTCCAGATTCCAAATCTTGATTGTTTTATCTTCGCTACTGCTAGCAATGATTTTACCGAAACCCTGGGGTGTAGAGACTCTCACAGGATTAATAACAATTGCATTTACTCGACTTTTATGACCTTTGAGAGTTGTAATTTCTCGTCCTGTTTGAGTATCCCAAAGTTTAATTGTTTGATTGCTGTTGCTAGCAACTATTCGACTATCAGGACCAATTGCAACAGATAATATTGAGTTTAAACCGCCTGAGATAGTATTAGCTAAAGAGAATTTTTGCGAGCGCTGTTTGTTTTGATTAATTTTGCTAGTTTGATTATCTACAGCAACACTTGATGAAAATTCTGTAGTAAATTTTTGTGCTTGCAAATACCAGAATTGTCCCAATCCCAGAATCGCGATCGCAGTTAGTGGGAAAAACAAATATTGAGGTTTGAGATATTTGTTTGACCCAGAAGGTGAAAATATTGGAGCTTCATAAGACTCATTAGCTGGGGAATCTAGTGGCTTAGAACTCAAGTCATTGAATGCTTGTTCGGCTGATTGGTAACGTTGTTTAATATCTTTTTTCAACAACTTTTCCATGACTAAAGCCAGTTGTTCGTCAATTGGATGACTCAAGTATTGTCTCCAGTCATTGACCCAGTTATAACCATTTTCCGTCCAAAGTTTAAATGGAGATGTTCCTGTGAGTAGATGAAAACAGGTAGCCCCTAAGCTGAATAAATCGCTAGCAGGGAAAGCTACACCATCTCTAATTTGTTCGATTGGACAATAACCGTGGGAACCAATTGATGTTCCTGCTTTAATTTGTACCCTTGCTGTTAACTGTTTAGAAGAACCAAAATCAATTAAGGCTAAACGTCGGTCTTTTTTACGACGAATGATATTTTGCGGTTTAATATCGCGATGAACAACTCCCCGTTGGTGAATATATTTGAGTACGGGTAGTAAGTCCAACAAAATTTGTTTAATTTCAGATTCTGCGTAGAGACGTGCTTGTTTTCCGATTCCTCGACGTCGAAATTGTAATTCTTTAGATAAATTTTGTCCGTCAATAAATTGCTGTACTAGGTACAAATAATTATCTTGCTCAAAATAAGCTAATAGAGTTGGTATTTGGGAATGCTCTCCGAGTTGTTGAAGTCGAGTCGCTTCCTTTTGAAATAACTCCATTGCTTTTTTGAGCGCCCAACTACCGGGTAGTTTCGGTGCTAGTTGTTTGATTACACATAATTCTTTGAGTTTATCCACATCTTCTGCAAGATATGTTCTACCAAATCCTCCCTCATCTGATAGCACTCGAATAACACGGAAGCGATTTCGTAAAAATTTTACCAGTGGAGTTCCACAGGTCTCGCAAATTTTAGTTCCATCAGAATTAAGGGGATTTGGGCAATCAGGATTTAAGCAGCAGATCATTATCACAGAGGCGCGACTGCGTAGCAAGTGGTGGTTAGTTTGCCCCGAAATTTTCCAAAAATGGGAAAATTATTTTTGCATTATACAAAATATATTTTTTTAATTCCTGAGTTGGAAACCTATAGTTATATTGTTTTTATTTTTAAAAATCAAAGTAACTAAAATTACCCTATAGAAATCCTAAATCCTTCATGAATATCAAAATTGTAGAGACGTTGCAGAGGCTAACGCCGACGCCGCAGGCTCTGCAACTACAGGATTTATCTGTTCACAAATCAACTAGGATTGCTATATATTTACTTTATTGGTATTTGATATGTTCTATATCAGATAAAATTTTGCAGGATTTAACAGCCTAAAGAAATTAAGTTTAAATACTTAATTATCGAGTTTGCCTGGTATTTTTTTTATGTGATTTTACACCTCAATAAGAACAAAAAATACAAATAATTGATCTAAATTATTATTAAAACTATTTAAATTTTTTTTGATTTTTCTTGATTTTTGAAATATTTAGACTTTGGTATTACTATTTTTGTGAAAAACCGCTAGTTTTTAATTTTTCCCGCCATCTGCGAATTGCAGTCGCTGTGCGGTTAACAGGAGGTGAATACTTTGATGAAACCTCTTGAGTATGAAACTTCTTGATTTGCTCTGGAGTTTGAAAACTTGAAGCTTGAAATTCTGAAACTTGAAACTCTCGAACTTGAGATTTGGGAACTTGAGATTTGGGAACTTGAGATTGCTTGACTTTTCCCAAAGGCTTGGTTGTCATACATTCACTCAAATTTGGAATATATTTTTCCAAACCTAAAGCCCGTTTTACCTCATCTACGGATTTAAAGCGCTCCAGTAGAGAAGTTTTAATCATTTTGCTTAATATATTTCCCAAGTGTTCGCTGATATTTACTTCTTTTTGCCAAAGTATTTCACCAGTAATCGGGTCATGGTCAAATTCAAGGGGTGCTTTACCAGTTAGTAAATAGACACAAGTAATACCGACAGCATAAATATCGCTGGCATAAACTGGGGATAAGTAAAACTGTTCTGGTGGAGCAAATCCCATAGTTCCAACAAAATGAGTGCTAGCGTTTCGAAGCGCAGAAGTACTATTTTTTGGTTTTATTAATTCATCTTTAACCGCCCCAAAATCTATTAGTACAAGACGTCCATCTTCTTTACATCGCAATATATTCTGTGGCTTAATATCCCGATGAATTACATGAAGGTCGTGAATATAAGATAAAACAGGCAATATCTCTTGGAGAAACTGCTTAACAGCCGCTTCTGTTTTTACACCGTCACGTCTAACTTCCCGAGCTAAAGTGTAGCCCCGCACGTATTCTTGGACCAAGTAAAATTCACCGCGATTTTCAAAAAAGTCCAAAAGCATCGGGATTTGAGAATGACTACCCAGTTGACCCAAGGCTATAGCTTCTTTTTCAAAGCGTTCTTTAGCTCGTTCCCAGCTTCTATGATTGGTAGTTCGAGGACAAAGCTGTTTAATTACACATAAAGGACTACCTGGTAAGTCCATATTTCTGGCGATAAAAGTTACTCCAAAGCCACCCCGACCCAATATTCGGAGTATTTTGTAGCGATCGCGAAATAAATTCTTGGTACCACACAGTTGACCGAGGTGAGTTTTCTGCAAAATATCTGTATGGAATTTTGCAACTTTCTTCATAGGAAAATGACTCATGGGGCGATGCCAATTTTAAGTTTTTTTATACTTGTAAAAATTTTATATATTTGTGCTGATGTTGTTTGAAATAGTAGGTTAGAAAAACCCCAGTATTCATGCTGGAAGACTATCGAATATATTTATACGCAGTTTTAAGGAAAATGTTTTTCTAAACCTAATGTCTTAATTAAACGATATTTAGGATTAGAACGCTAGTAGTATTACTGTATCTTTGCAAAGTTATAACTTTTTATCAAAGTATCCGGATAAATCATCTGGAGAAACTACTTAAATATTTTTTCTATGATGAAGCTGCTTAATTTTTATTGGTTTAGAAGTCATTATAACTTCATATTTTATCTGTAGTAATTTTTAAAATTTACCTATTATTTTTTATTCTTTCATCATCCTTTTAAATCTAAGTTCGAGCAGAATTAATCTATGGGATTAGCATCTGTTGAAAGGAATAAAAATGATTAATAATAAAAAGCTAGTATTTTGCTTGACCAATAAACTTAGCAAGACATTAGGAAGTTTGACTTTAACATTCGCTGCGATTGGCTGCAGTACTCTTCCCGCTCAAGCAGTTAACTTCAACTTTACCTATGGCTCAAACGTTACTTATGAACAAAAAGTAGCTACAGAATTAGCTGGAAATATCTGGTCTAACCATTTAGCAGATCCAGTAACGGTAAATATTCATGTGGAAATGGCAGATAATTCAGAGTTACCTACCAATGTGATTGGTGGAGCGATTCCTTTCTTTGAAATAAATCATGCCTACAGTGATTTTTATAACAAGCTTCAACTTGATAAAACATCAACTGATGATGATAATGCTGTAGCCAGTCTGGATTCTGGAGATGAGTGGACCGCCTGGAATTCTAATCAGTTCGACACATTTAGTGAAATTAATATGACTAGAGCTAATGCTAAAGCCATAGGTGCGATTTCTGGCAATGATTCTACTCTTGATGGTTTAATTTTGATGAATAACCTCAATGGTACAGGTGTAAATTGGCAGTATGACTATCTCAGTTCGGGAGTAGGTAGTAATCAGCTAGATTTCACTAGTGTTATGATTCACGAAATTGGTCACACTTTAGGTTTTGTAAGTACTGTTGATTCTTACACCTATGCTGACTATCTGAATGATGGTAGTGATGTAGGAAGCAATTCAGGAAGTAATCAAGGCGGTAGTAACGGAGAAACCGACAAATTTACAGATCATTGGACGACGATGGATATGTTCCGATACTATACAGCCCAAGATGGCACAAAACAAAGAGGGTTATGGTATGGAACTGATGGAACTAGCTGGAATCAATACTTATCCCTCGATGGAGGTACAACTTCTCTAGCAGTTCTTGAATCTGGAGCTGATACACGTATAAATGATGCAAGTGGCTATCAAGCAAGCCATTATCTTAATACTCTAAACGCAGGAATTATGGATCCTGTTTTAGAACTCGATACGAGACGTTATTTAGATCCAAATAGTATCGATTTACGTTTTTTTGATGCTATCGGTTGGGATAGACAATCTGGATCTACACAACTCAGTACCCTACAAAATATCGCTAATGTAAACGCTGCGAATGCAGGAAATATAAATCGCAGTAATGAGTTAAATAGTATATTTAACCAATATGGTTGGGGTGGTGGAAATGGTGGAAATGGTGGAAATGGTGGAAATGGTGGAGGTGGATTTACACAAGAGAGCACTTTGGTTGAGAATTTATCTCAAGCAGGATTTTTTGAAGTTGGTGTATTTCAACAAAGATTTGACTTTGATGCTCGTAAGCCTTTTGTTTCTGCTTCCGTTCCCGAACCTACTTCCACTGTAGTATTTTTAGGATTAGGTTTATTGGGTTTTGTTTGTGGCAAAAAACGAAAATTACAATAGGACGTTAACAATGCACTAAAGTGCTACTTACTGCCAACATCATTAAAAAATCTTAGTTAGAACAATTTACTGCTACAGGTGATACCAAGTTAGGAGAATTGGGATTAAATGCTACAAATTCAATGTCTCCTTGGGAATTGCGTATCCAACCAGAAGCTTCGATAATGGCTGATGATTGATTAACTTCTCTATCATTAACCCGAACAATATTATTTGTTTGCTTTTGATATGCAGGTAAGTCGCGAATATCTGACCAAACACGATTTGCATTTACTTGTTGAGTAGGGTTTTGTTGCATTCCACCCCTTCCAGTAACTGCAAAACTACTACCAAATTTACTAGAACAAACCGTTGCAATTTCTTGGGAAGACTGTATTGATGTTGGTAGTTCCACTAAACCAGAGTTCGGATCGATATCAAGATTATTGATGTCCACTGTACCATTTACACCAAACTCAGAACTAGCAGTGATATCATTTTCTGGAGTCAGGCGATCGCGAAATTCTAAACCAAATATACCTTGAGTAGTAATATTTATATTACCTCCATCACCTGTGACTGCATTTGCGACAATATCGCTGTTTTCCAAACCGACAATAATGGGAGAATTAATTATGATATTTCCTCCATTAGCAGTTCCAATGGCATTGACGGTAATATTACTACCACGACGCATGAATAATAGATCGGTATCAAGAAATATATTTCCCCGATCACCTGCATTTACTTCCGCCCTCAGGCTACCATCATTGTTCAGGAAAATCTCTGCAGCTTGAATATTTAGGTTTCCTGCATTTCCTGTCCCTGGAGTAATATCTGGATTGCGACTGGAGAAATTACTAACTGAAATAGTCGCACCATCAAGGACATTAAGTTTATCTGTAACAAGATTTAATTGACCGCCATTACCAGTACCGACAATAGCAGCACTAAATAAACCACTGCTACCTACTTCGTTCACAAAACCACTTAATTCTACTTTTTGAGCCTGAATATTTAAACTACCTGCATCTCCGTTCGCAAAGGTGGTAGAACTAATTTGTGCTCCCCCACTCAGACTTAGAGTATTAGTATCAATACTTAAACTTCCTCCCCGACCAAAATTCGTAGTACTAAATAAGCCACTGGGAAAGTTATTGGTAAATCCATTAGCTTCAATTTCAGAAGCTTCGATCTCTAAAGTACCGCCATTCCCAGAACCAAAAGTACTAGTATCGATTTGTCCTCCAGCAAATAAGCGCAAACTTTCTGTTGCAATTTTTATTAAACCTCCATTACCATCTGCTCCCTCTTGTACGTTAGCGAATATACCGCTAGGTAATCCAGCAGAAGAAACACCGGAAACTTCGATCTGATTCGCTTGAATTTCTAGTCCACCCGCATTA
>JGI1201J43222_100338_pt1 | contig 11847 bp, 7 predicted proteins | sample MastesBC008_FD_43222 | JGI IMG/M metagenome (IMG submission 43222) | reverse complement strand
ACTCGGTTGAGAACGTCAACAGCGGCAATATCAAGGTCATAACCCTGCTCAAAAGTAACTGTAATGCTACTAGAACCATCATCGCTACTAGTAGAACTCATGTACCTCATACCTTTGACACCATTAATCTCTCTTTCCAAAACGGTAGTCACGGTATCCTCAACAACTCGAGCGCTAGCACCGATATAATTAGCAGAAACCACCACTTGCACCGGACTAATATCTGGGTATTGTTCTACAGCTAGGGTAGGTATACTAACTATTCCTACCAACAAGATGATGATAGAAGAAACAATAGTTAAAACAGGTCGACGAATAAAAAACTCAACAAACATAAGAAATCAGTTATCAGTTAACAGCTATCAGGAGTCAAAATTTTTATTATCCCTATTACTCTATTACCGATTACCAATTACCTATTACCAGAATTCAATTCGCAATTTATTAAGCGAGCCAAAAAATAATTGGTCATCTTAGAGCCAAAGGGCGAGTTCCACCATCGAGAGGGGTGACAGCCTATGGGAGCGTTTAGAGTCCAGTCTAATTCTTCGCATTTTCGCCAACGGTTTTCTGCACGCCATCCTAAGCGTTTTCCCCATCTCCTAATAATGTCACTATCTTGTTCGATGGTTGTTTCAATATTTCCTCCTTCTTCCTGGTAAATACGAACTTGAATGCTAAAACCAAAACGTTCCTTGCTGTAATTCAGCCACAAGTTATCAATCACTTGCAAATGAACACAGGGAAAATGTTGCACTTGATCTGGACGAAATTCTTCTAGGTCTTCGTGTCCAGCGATATCGGCGATTAACCGGGTTGTTTCTTTATCTGCTTCTTCCCATTTTTCCGCAGCAAGCATATCTCGTAATGGTCGGTAGCGGACTACGTCGCTTACCAGTGAAAGATTATTCTCAATCGCCGACAGTTGCTCAGATAATTTAGAGTTCTGTTTGGATTCGCCCTCGATAGTAGTAGATTGTTTGTTAAATGATTCAGAATTTTTCTTTACAATCAGTTGTACTTCAGATAATCGACTTCTTAATTCATTTAACTGCTGTTGAATCTCAAATAATTGGCTAGAAAGATTATGAGTGTGGTTCTCGAGTTCATTCATATTTTAATGAGGATTGAGAATTGGCGACTAGGGATCAGGGAGCAGGGATTAGGGATTTTAATAGCCAAAACACGTAGAATGGGCTGTAGCACATTAACTGTTTGCTGTTAATTATCACCTTTACTCTGAGAACTTTTTGATTCTGGTACTATTAACGCTCCATCAGAGAGGTTGAGAATACCAGAAGTAATAATTGTTTCACCTCCTTTTAACCCTTCTAGAACTTGGTAACTATTATCTTGGATTGCTCCTAGCTTCACAGGCTTTTGCTTTGCTACCTGTTGAACTTCTCCTGAATTAGAATCTTTGTCTGTTTGAGCAACAAAAACAAACGCCTGGTTTCCTACACGAGATACTGCAAATGTAGGAATTAAAACTGCCGAATTGCGATCCCATATTACCCTTGCTCGCACAAATTGCTCCGATCTCAATCTCCCATTCGGGTTGCGAAAAGTTGCTTTGGCTGTAATTGCTTGAGCATCATTATCTACTTCCGGTGCAATAAAGCTAATTTTTCCTGTAGCTACGGGTTTACCTTCTTCGTTTTTTACTCTCAGTTCCACTGGAAGTCCCGGTCTGAGTTGACTCCCCTGTTCGGATGGCACAGAAAATCTTACTTCCAAGGTGTTATTCAGAGTTAGGGTAGTCAATTCTTGTCCCACATTCACATAATCTCCTACTTTGAGGGTGATATCTCCCACTACCCCAGATACCGGTGCAACAATTCTAGTATCTTCCAAATTCTCACTTTCAACATTTGCTTGAGATTGAGCTTGTTTAAGAGCAGCATTTTCTCTGTCTAAGCTTGCTCTTGCTGCTTCGACTTCTTCAGAGGAGGCTTTGACACCGGCTTGAACTGCATTAAGATCTTTCTGGGCTGAGTTACGAGCGGCGATCGCTGTTTTTAAATTTCGTGTTTGTATATCTAATTCTTGCTTTGATTGTGCGCCTTCTTCTACTAAGGTTTGGGTGCGCTTAAATTCTGCCTCTTGCAGTGCTACTTCTGCTGTTTGACGCTCTAACTGTGCTGCTACTGATTCTTTTCTTTCTTCAGCTTCTCTAAGACGGGCTTGTGCTGTCCTTAAGGATGCTTGTGCATTCGTGCGGGCGGCTCTTTGAACATTTACATTAGCTGTAGCTGCATTTAATTGAGCCCGACTACGATCTAGGCGCAATTGCATTATAGGAGTACCAGCCTTCACAAACTGCCCCGATCTTGCAGAAATCTCTACAATCCGCCCAGTCATTTCTGGACGTAGAGTTACCCTTTGTTGAGCCTCTAAAGTTCCAACAAAATCAGAACTGTTCTCAAATAAATCTGTTTCTGCTTTCTGCAAACTTACTGGAAATAGTCTAGCTTGCTGTTGTGATGGTTCAGAACCATTACGAAGTAAAAAATACCAGCTTAGTCCTCCAACAGTTAGAATTCCAAGAACAATTAATAACCACGACCATCTTCTTTTATTTTGGGGCTTTTCTGGTCGTAACCCATTACCATTAATAGTAGAATTTGAAGTTTCAGAAGAATAAGTCATGGGTAATCAAAAAATAATGATGGGAAATTACAAACATTGACACCATAGCAATTATTTATAGATTTTATAACTATAAATTAAGACTTTACCTTTGAATTTATAGTGCTTATTAAATATACTAAATTTACCTACTAAAAAAGCTTAACTACTTACTAAGAATAATAAAAAAGCTATATATCTATTAAATATTTATCAATAATTAAGTGTACATATTCGCTTAAATAAACGGGCAATATATTGAATTCTGCAAGCTAAGTTTATTTAAAATTTTTATTCTTAGCTTATTATCATATTCCTATTTTAATAGGATACCTGCTATCTATCAACCATAATTTTAGATATTTAATTCTATTGATATTATTAAACATAAATTAATCTATTTTGATATGCATATTAGAAAAAACAGAATTTTTTTATATTTCAAAGGTAACGATAAATCTCTCATTATTATCTCTGTTTAAGTAAATTTTAGGACAATAAATGAGTTGGAAATTCATAAAAAATTTCTTATTTTTTGCTCACATTATTTTAATAATTTGCACATAAATGATAGATAAAAATATCAGAGAAAATACTCCACAATTAGACTGATATTAATCTTTGTATTGTTAAGTGATTTTCTGAGATATTAGAGATTGAAAAGCTAAGCAGTATTCACTTTATTGACTTAACTTATAAACTGCTTATAATCTACCACTTGTAATTTCAGTTAAACTTGGAAATAGGTAGACAATCTCTTTCAGTTATTTTTGTACAATCTTTAGAATCATCTAATTTTGAAGAATACCTAGGAAACACATAATTAAGGATTATTGGCGCAATTAAAGTAGTGACAATCACCATAACAACTATTGCTGCACCTAAGGAGTTTGACAAAGCCCCAGTGGTAACACCCAAGCCTGCAAACACTAATCCAACTTCACCTCTGGGAATCATTCCAGCACCAATTGCTAATCTATTTATAGGTCTATCTGCAAATACTAAAAAGCCTGCAATAACTTTGCCAATAATTGCAATAATGATTAAGCAAGCAGCAATAATCAAACCTTTATGATTGGCTGCTACTGTAGGGTTGAGAACACTTAAATCAACTCTTGCCCCAACTGTCACAAAAAATATGGTTGTGTAAACAAATATAAATGGCTCAAACAATTCCTGTATTTTTTTCTGAAACTCAGTTTCTCCTAATACTAAACCTGCCGCAAATGCTCCTAAAATTGCTTCCAAACCGATGCTAGTTGCTAGTAAAGCACAAGAATTTAAAAATATAACTGCCAAAAGCATTAATGCCGCAGGATTATTAATTTTCTTAATTGTAGCGACAAAAATAGAACCGAAAATATGATTGAGAAAAATTGTACCTAGAATAAATGAGGCTGCGCTGATAAGTAAATAGATAACATTGATAACTTCAATTTCTCCTGTTTGTACTAAGCTAAGTACAACTGCTAGAATTATTATCCCCAAAATATCATCTAAAATTGCTGCTCCCAGAATTATTTGACCTTCGTCAGATTTAAGACTACCAATATCCTGTAATACTTTAGCTGTAATACCAATACTTGTAGCAGTGAGAGCTGCACCAGCAAATAAAGCAGGAATAGTTCCAATAGCAAAAAATTTGATTAGTGCTAAAGTTCCCAAAGTAAAAGGAAAAATTACACCAGCAAACGCCACAGTTACAGCTTGAGTACCTACGCGAATCAATTCTTTGAGATTCGATTCTAATCCTGTGGTAAATAATAGTGTCAAAAGTCCGATGTTTGCACTTTCATCGAGAAATTCCTTCATCTGAAAATTATAAGCTTGTTCCATTGTTTCCGAAGAAACACCCGTAATAAATTGCAAAAATCTCAGTAATACACTATTAGCTTCTGTACCTTCTGTAGAAAAGATTAAAATTCCTAATATTGAACCTCCAAGTAATATTCCAGAAACCAAATCACCTAATACGGAGGGTAATTTAAGACGAGTACAAATTTCTCCAAGGATAAGACTAAAGATAAAAATTATCCCAGCCGTTGCTATCATGGCAGCTATTGCAGCTTTTTCTTCTCCTCCACCCTCAGTCCCTTCTATTAAAAATAAATTGGGCAATCTCTGTAAAATAGGAATCATAGATAAATCCATATCTAATTCCAAGTGATTCATAATTACAGTTGTATTTAACATTTATATTTTCCTTCTATTGAATGTTTATAAATCCCTTAGTTTTGCTGACGAAAATATCGATATTCCATTTACCACAAAGGTAAAAAAATCCTATAACCTGTTTACATCTAAAATAATTTTTAACGGGCGTTTCTCCTATTAGATTTTCGCCCTTAAGCAAAGGTAAAAACTTCTTTTTAAGCCATGACACGATTTAACAAAGAGATAGATATGATTCAGATACCGGGAAATTTGGGTGAAGATATTTTTAGACGATTAAGGACTGCGTTTTTTATCCTGTATAAGTTTTAGGGTTTATAGCAAGATACAATTTAAATCTCTAAAAATATCTTCATACATATTGTTCTGAAATGCAGAGTTAAGTTAGCAAAATCAAACAACTGTCAAGTGTTTTTTCTATTTATGTAACAAAACTTTGGGTGCGGCTCTTTTGCTAATACAGAATAACAATTTTGTTAATGCTTGTAACCCTGTTTACAACTGAAATAATTTTTAACGGGCGTTGTTCCCAAGCTTATTTTCGCCCTTAAGCAAAGGTAAAATCTCCTTTTAAGCCATGACACGATTTTTTAACAAAGAGATGTGATTCAGATACCGGGAAATTTGAGTGAAGATATTTTTAGACGGTTAAGGGTTGTGTTTCTTGCCTTACATAAGTTTTAGATTTTATGGCAAGATACAATTTATATCTCTAAAAAAGCCGCATCCCAACAATTTGCTTTAAGCATTTTTTGAAATACTTTAAAAATCAAAAGTTGTAACAATATAAACAAGCTCTTCTTTGAGGATTTTCAGCATTAACAATTTGACAATTTCTTAAACTACCCAATCATGCATTAACCGGGATTTCGCTTTTTATTAATTGTAGATATTGTTCATCAACCAATCTTAAGTTTTCTGACTCTATATCAGCGTAATAATCTTTGTAAAGGATTGTAAAAATTTCTTGCACGCAGGCTTCTAGCCTTTGAGCTTCTCTATTAGTCATATTCATGGCTCTGTACGTAATGACATGGTTTGGTATCATTTCTTGTAGCTCATGTATCTGCGAAAGTGGGATGCTCCAACTTTGATGTGTTCTTCGCCATGCTCGCGGGTTGGTCCCATGGTGTCGGAGAAACTGGCGACTGAAATGACGTTTATCAAAATAGCCTACGGCTTCAGAAATCCATTCAATTGTCCGACTAGTTTCAAGGAGCAGGCGACGTGCTTCTGTCATGCGGCGCTCAACAATCCAACTTAAAACAGTCTTTCCGGTCTTTTTTCGGACAAGATCGGTTAAGTAAGCTGGAGATCGACTAACTGCAACAGCCACATCCCGAAGACTAATCGCTTCTTGATAATGTTCTTCAATGAAACGGAAAACTTTCAACAGCAGTGGTTGGGGATGAGGTAAACACTCTTGGGAATCTATTGCCCATTCAGTAGTATTAAGGAATGGATCTATATTAAGATTGTGGGATTCGGTGTGATTGTGCAAGGTATTCATCACATAATCCTCGTTATTTAGTTAAAGGACACACTATAACTTTCTACTGGTTAAGAATTAATTATCAAATCAACTCTTAACGCCTTAGCCAATGTAACAACTCATTAGGAGCATAAACATCACGAGAAAAACTAAGTTGCTGGCATTTTAAATAGCAGCAACCTTTGTGACCTCGCCGAAGAAAAGTTTCATTCCCTTCAGCGATTGTTTCATTAGTCACATCATCATAACAATTCCATTCAGTATATATGACCTCACCATTGAAGATAATAATTGGCCAGGCCATTGTTACACCTGGTTGAGCAAGAATTGCCCACCAGTTTACTTCTCTATTTATCGCTGATGTTTTGCTATAAAAAGGTCCATCAGCACAAAAACAAGTAAATTCATTAGCGTATTCAAGGGCTAGTATATCTGCTCGTCCTTGTCGTAGGGCTTCACAGTGGGTTGGCCACCAATCTTTATTTTCCTGCTCTATTTGCGCTAAGGTAAATTCTGAACTGATTTCAGGTAAAACTTCTTCACGGAGAGAAATGTATCTCTCAGCACTATTTAGCAATTGGATTGCTAGTTCATTAGAAACTAGGTTTGCTTTTGAATAATCTGCAATCAGTTCCTGGTAGTAGTTAGTTGGTCTAGCCATGCAAAAACTTTCTACTATGTTGGTAGATAACGGAATCTTCGATTAGAGTTGAGCAAGTAATAACAGCAATTAAGCAATTGCAAAATGCTAAGCGCAGTGACGCACTAACAAGGTAGGGTATGGAGCAAGTAGTAAAATAATTGACCCTTACTTACTTACTTTAAGAGAATGTTTTAATAAATAGAGCAGTAAACGACAATTTCGTAACTTTTACAAGCAAAGGCTTCAGGCAATAATCAATGTTAAAGCCGTTCCGGCAGAGGCTTTGCCGACGCCGCAGGCTCTAGCTGCACATTCAGGCTTTGTGTGAAAAATTAAAATCTAGATTCCCAGTGGTGCCTGGGTTAAAGCCATTGTGTTGTTGTAGTAACCAAAGAGTGCTAGGTAGCAAGACAAAGTTAAACTTTTATTATCCCGTTAAATTTGCGCAATTCGTACCGGTACCTGTGTCAGATAAATCTTGAAAGTTTAGGGTTTGTGTGTCTAGTAGTAGGTTTGAAAGATCTAGTGTTGTGTATTTACTCAACACTATTGACTTAATCACCTCTAATTTATTACTTCAAGAATATTTGAGCAGATCAAGATAGAAAAGTTAAGATAGAAAAGTTAAGGAAAAAGTTAAGGAAAAAGTTAAGTCGCTTGCGAAAAAAAATTACCCTAAACCATGACCAGAGAGCTTTTCAGCTCACATCGAATCTGGATAATAGGAATGGTTAATTTTTCGAATCAACAACCCACGGCTAAAAGCCAGTGGATTTCTAATTAGTCCGTGTGTCTATGAAGCTCAAATTAAAAAAACTACAGCAGCTTTAGTCAACCATGAATTATGCTGAAAATAAAACTAGATTAAAGTTTCAAGCTAAGCTTTATGCCGAGATTTGAGTATGCAAGTGAATTATTTTGGCAAAAGTTAGGCGTTCGCTAATTTAAAAACAAAGTTTTTCTCATTGTCGTTATTTCAACTCCATAGTTATATTGACAAATCTACAAAAACATAATTTGTCACTACTAATGTCTCGGGTAATAGCTAAACTTACAACAATTTGCAATTTAATGAGGTCACTTGGGCAGGCAAAGACGCTCAGCGTACAAAATATCATCTGTACCTCACCCATTAGAAATCCTTTGCATGCAATAACTTGCAGCATTCTCAAAAAGAGCCTGAGCAAAATTTTCTGGTTACCGGGCTGAGCTTACCGCAGAAACTTTAATTTAAAAAAGTTAATAAATTATGGACTTTAACGCTCTTCCATAACTCTGGTCAGAGTACAAATGAAATTCTTGCCACACAAGACTTTTAGGCAAAATTGATAACTTTAGCCATGATGTTAGAAAATGAAATTCCAAACCCAGCCTCTATCTGAGGTTTAAAAATTATCTGAGATTTTTATCTCCTTGAAGTGATAAGCTGCTCGGCATTTAATTTTAAATAGGAACTAAGGCTGTGAAAGTATTACAGCCACTGAATTATTCAATTTTAATGCGCATCAGCTTAGGAGAGGACTAAATTTTATGAACAGCTGATAACCTAAAAGTTTTTATCTTTTCTTTATCTTGACTATATTTTCTTGGTAAAAATTTATTGGGGTTACAAACTTAGAAATATAAAGCTTGCGGTCATACGGTGATTCAAAAGCTAAAAGCTTCTGGGCTTATATCTAGAGAATCAAACAAAATTGTTCAGATTAACTAGTTGACAGCCAGATCTTTATGCTACTACTTCACCGTATTATTTATGAAGGATTTAATAAGTGAGATAATTTTGCTCACTAATTACTAGTAGTGAGTGAGATGCTCCTCCAATAAATTTTATACCTATCGAAATTAATGTGGTCAACCACTAGTACAAATCTAAAAAACTCCACAACAATACCATTAAGCTCGTAGAAGTAACGAGTTCCAAGTCACGATAGAGAATACAGTTTCACTATCTTAAACATCTTCTAGAAATTTAATTTTCTTGCCATCCAAGTCATCTTTGACAAATAGATCTGTTAGGAATTATCAATTTTCATCAGGAGCTAGACATGATACCTGATTTTAACAATCAACAGTCAGCAATTAATATTGAATCGGGTTGTTTTGCGTCCAAAAGGGTAGTAAAGAAAACAGCCAAACGGGCTTGGAAAGATCAATTAGCAAAAAAACAGAAATCTGCAGTTGATAAAGAATCGACGAGTTTTATTGCTGACCAAGTAGCAATGAAGACTACTAAAGGTACTTGGGCTGTTAGTAGCCAGAAATCTGCGAACGATACGGAATCTACAGGTTTTGTGGCTGAGCAAGTAGCAGGGAAGACTACCAAAAGAACTTGGGCGCATAAATCTAATTCTTCAGGGATCGTCGATCCCGGTTCAAGAAAGTCGGTTGACGCAGATAAATTAGCGAAAACCCGGAAGTTGTTGGATGGCGCGATCGCACTTGCTTGGAGAGATGTGATGACAAACCGCAGACCACCTGCTTTAACCTCTACTCGCTGGGTATGGCGACTAGCAGGTTCTTACCATCTTACTCATTCCTACCCGCCACTGATTAAAAAAGCTGCTCAACACTTTGCAAAAACTGGTCGCACGAGTTTGGCGCAGTGGGCTGAACAGAAAGCTAAAGAAGAACAGGGTCACGATCTACTTACTTTACAGGATATTCAGTCAATGGGATATAAAGCTTCTGCCCTGGTAGAAGCAGTAGTTCACCCCGGTGCAGTGGCTTTAGTGAATTACTTTACCCAAACAGTAAAGTCTCCAGATCCAATTGGTTGCGTTGGCTATTCCTATACAATGGAACGCCTAGCAACAGGGATTGGAACAAAAAAGTATATACAGTCAGTTGAGACTATGCTGCCACAGGATACCAATGCCACTCGTTGTCTGCGTGTACACAGTAGTGTTGGCGCTGATGTAGAGCACGTAGAGGAAACGGTTGAAATGGTTGCGGGGCTTTCTCCTTCCGAGCGTAACGATATAGCCAATGCCTGTTACAAGACAGCACTGCTGTGCTTCAACCCACCCAAAGAGGGCTATATATCAGATGAGGAACTGCATCATGTGTTGAAACCACTAAAGCATATAAAAACCACCGGTGAGACCTAATTATTAATAAGTCCAATAGCCAAGACAAATTGTTTTAAGCATCATTAACAGTACCAATCAGAACAACTATAAGGAGAAGAAAATGGAAACTACAAAAGCTGCTGCTATCGAACAACAATCATTGAGCCTGGATTCTATCAGCAAGCTCATTGATAGTACTTTTGAAGTCTTATATGACATCGAAGTTGATTTGGAAAACATTTTGACTACTGAATTTGAGCAAGGATTTCCAAGCGATTTAGAAATGACTAATTGATACATTATGGTTATCCATCCGTCTAATGATTCAGACTTGAGTTAACAACTAGACCTTTGTAGAATTGTAGAGACATGAAAATAAAATTGGAAACTATAACAGGTAAGCTTTAAAGCTTGTTTGTGCTAAACAAGTAAAAGGTAATAGCATTTATATTCTCAAAAACCTTACACTTTAGTCCGCAATATCGCCAGGTAAATTCGAAACTAAGGGATGAAAGCACTATAAAAGCAAGTTGTGTGGCTTATAGATTCGCGAAGCTCTACTTTTTCAGCAAGCCCTATTTAGGGCTTGCTGAATAAAATTGAAACCCATAATAGACAAGCTTTTTAAGCTTTTTGTGCGAAACAAGTGCAAGGAAATAATGCTCATTGAAGCTGACTACCGTAACAGTTAGACCATTAGGTAAGCTTTTCTGGGTTGATGAAGTCCCTACAACCCTACTAGTTTTCTAGAACTGCTGCTGCAATACGCTTTTTCAATCAATCGCTCCCAGCACTTTCAGGGTAGCAATTGCTGGTGCCGTTAAACCTGTAACTTGCATGATTTTCATACGCTCGTAAGGTTTCTCAGCTTTCAGAGTTTTTAAGCACTTACCTGTTGTAACATTCCAAAGTTTAATTTTCTCATCTTCACCAACGCTAGCCAGAGTTTGATTATCTGGACTAAAGGCGACTGACCAAACCCTACCTGTATGTCCTTGCAAATTACTGAGACATTGACCAGTGCTGACATCCCACAGGTTGACAGTATGATCTTGACTGCAACTTGCTAATGTCTGGCTATCTGGACTAAAGACAACTGATTGCAACCAACCCGTATTTACCTGCAAAATTCTTAGGCATTCACCAGTGTAGATACTCCATAACCTTAACGTTCCATCCGGACTAGCACTTGCAAGCAATTCACCATCAGCACTAAAATCAATTGACCAAACCCAGTTCTTATGACCTTCCAACGTTCTTTTGCACTCACCAGTGCTAACGTCCCACAATTTGATTGTCTGATCCAAAGCACCACTAGCTAGCATCGTTCCTTGAGGACTAAAAGTAACTGACCAAATTGCAGCATGATGTTCCTGGAAATTTTTCAAGGCTTGACCCGTACTGACGTCCCACAATCTCACCGTTTGATCCTCACTTCCACTTACCAGTGTTTGACCATCAGGACTAAAAGCAACCGACCAGACCAAAGCATGATGTCCCTGTAAAATTCTCAAGACTTGACCCGTCCTGACATCCCACAACCTCACCGAAGAATCATGACTAGCACTTGCCAGCATTTGCCCATCTGGACTAAAGGCAACTGACTGAACCGCTGCACTATGCCCCTGGAAAGTTCTTAAAGCTTGACCCGTACTGACATCCCACAACCTCACTGAAGAGTCATGACTAGCACTTGCAAGTATTTGCCCATTTGGACTAAAGGTAACTGAGAATATCTGATTAGTATATCCCTGAAAAGTTTTGAGGCATTCACCAGTGTGAGAACTCCACAACCTCGCCGTCTGATCGTAACTGCCACTTACTAAGAGATTGCTCTGTGGGCT
>JGI1201J43222_100335_pt1 | contig 11865 bp, 9 predicted proteins | sample MastesBC008_FD_43222 | JGI IMG/M metagenome (IMG submission 43222) | reverse complement strand
AGGCTCATCTGATTTTTCAATCGTATCGTTTTGTTTATTTTCCTCGTCTGTCATTGTGCTTTCTTCCAAGTGCTTGTCTTCTATAGTTGCCATATCATACAGCCGTTAAATTTATTTCCAACCAATAAATAATAAATATAAAAGCGTATCCCAGGCGTGAATTTTTCCGAATCTGAAAACATCAACGTCCTCTATTGTGACAAATACTGAGCATTTTGGGGATTGGGGATTGGCGACTGGGGATTGGGNATTGGCGACTGGGGATTAGGGATTGGGGATTAGGGATTAGGGGTTGGCGTTAGCGCAGAGCGCTAACAAATTAAATTACTAGTCATAAGTAACAAAAAGCAATACCTACTTTAATTCTCATCACCCAATTCCCAGTCGCCAGTTGCCAGAGGCTATGACTATAGCTGCGCTACCTATAGCTGCGCTACCTACGGATCCGGAGCCGTCACCTGCGGATCTGCCGACACCGCAGGCTCTATGCCGCTATGAGCGCGCTTACGCGTTAGCGTTAGCGAAAGCGAAGCGTGACGTTAGTCAGAGGCTTTGCCGACGCCGTAGGCTCTAGCGGTGCGTTAGCACAGGTGGCGGGCGGCACGCAGTGCTATCCCCAGTCGCCAATACCCAGTCGCCAATACCCAATCCCCAGTCGCCAACCCCTAATCCCCAGTCGCCAACCCCTAATCCCCAATCCCCAAATTCAACCCTCATGAAAATTCGCCGCACTAATTTGGGAATACTAACATCACAGCTTTGAACTATTTGTTACTTATATATGACTTACTCGTCAGCACAAAGACGCAGTACTGCTCTCAGTGTCAGAACGGAATTTTCGCCCTTCGGCAATAAGCTTGTCCAATCTGGTGTTGTTAATAGCGAACAGATGAGACAAGCGTTAATTGAAAGTCGTAAATCCGGCAGACCCCTAACAGAAATTATCGAATCCATATCGGGGAAACAACTATCACCAGAATTACTTAGAGAGTATAAAAAACATCAACTATTTGAACTTAAAATACTCTACGGTGTTGACTCCTTAGATCCGGAAGTAAGTCAAGTTGGCAACACAGCGGTGGGAAACTTAATTAATTCCCTGATTCCAGTAGATATATGTCGTCGCCATAACTTGGTACCTTTATCCAAAAATCAAGACCAAGACCCACCTTCGGTTTTAGTGGCGATGGTCAATCCGGACAATTTGGAGGCTTCGGACGATCTAAATCGTATTTTGCGCCCCCAAGGTTTTACTTTACAGCGAATGGTAATTACTCAAGAAGATTACCAGCAACTGATTAATCAATTTTTAGATGAATTAGCTGTCCAGCAAAAGAAACTGGAAAAAGAAAAATTTACAGATATCAATCAAGATTTAGAAAATTTGGACAATCTAGATCTTGAGGATGCACCTGATGAAGCTGAAGCTGATTTGGGAGCAGCGATGAAAGGTGCAGAAGATGCTCCAATTATTAATTTAGTTAATAGAATTCTTGCTAAAGCCCTACACGATAAAGTTTCTGATATTCATATTGAACCCCAAGAAGAAAATTTACGTATCCGCTTCCGCAAAGACGGGGTCTTAAATCAAGCATTTGACCCACTACCAAAAAAAATTATTCCTGCTGTTACGGCACGATTTAAAATTATTGCTAATTTAGATATTGCGGAACGGCGTTTACCCCAAGATGGACGGATCCGACGCTTATTTGAAGGACGCAAGGTTGACTTCCGGGTAAATACTTTACCTAGTCGCTACGGAGAAAAAGTAGTATTGCGGATTTTAGACAACTCGTCCACTCAATTGGGATTGGATAAATTAATTACGGACCCTGGGACTTTAGAAATTGTTCAGGAAATGGTTGGTCGTCCCTTCGGTCTAATTTTGGTTACTGGACCAACAGGTTCTGGTAAAACCACATCACTTTATTCGGCGCTGTCGGAACGCAACTCACCGGGAATCAATATTAGTACGGTGGAGGACCCCATTGAATATAGTTTGCCGGGAATTACCCAGGTACAGGTAATTAGAGAAAAAGGTCTAGATTTTTCCACAGCCTTACGGGCGTTTTTGCGACAGGATCCAGACGTACTGTTAGTGGGTGAAACGCGGGATAAGGAAACGGCAAAAACTGCCATTGAAGCAGCATTGACAGGTCACTTAGTTTTAACCACTTTGCACACCAATGATGCTCCTGGGGCGATCGCTCGCTTGGGAGAAATGGGAATTGAACCGTTTATGATTTCCAGTTCTTTAATTGGAGTGTTAGCACAACGTTTGGTAAGAAGAGTTTGTTCCACTTGTCGTCTTCCTTACACTCCTTCACCAGAAGAATTAGCTCGCTATGGTTTGTCGGTCAGCCAAAATGCAGATGTAATTTTTTACAAAGCTAATACTCTGACAAATGAACAAATTGCCCAAGCTAAAACTAATAATCAAATCTGTCCAGATTGTAATGGGATCGGCTATAAAGGACGCTGCGGTGTTTATGAAGTGATGCAAATTACCGAGCGCCTGCAAACTCTAATCAACGAAGAAGCGCCAACTGAGTTGATTAAAGAAGCTGCTGTAGAGGATGGTATGAAAACATTGCTAGCTTACAGCTTAGAACTTGTACGTCAAGGTGCAACAACCCTGGAAGAGGTACAAAGGGTAACCTTCACAGATACCGGTTTAGAAGCAGAGCTAAAAGCTAAGCGCAAGAGTGGTTTGACCTGCCGAAATTGTGGCGCTGATTTAAAACCAGAATGGCTGGATTGTCCTTACTGCATGACATCTAGGTTTCAAGATTAAGAATTGGGGATAGCACTGCGTGCCGCCGCAAGCGGCATAGAGCCTACGGCGTCGGCAGATCCGTAGGTGACGGCTCCGCTCCGTAGGTAGCGCAGCTATAGTCATAGCCGGCGACTGGGGATTGGGTAAAAGGAAAGAATAACGGACAAATAACAACAGGAGATGAATCAATATGGACCTGATGATTGAAGACTTAATGGAACAAATGATTGAAATGGGGGGGTCTGATATGCACTTGACTGCTGGCTTACCTCCCTATTTTCGCATCAGTGGCAAACTAACTCCTATTGGCAATGAAGCTCTATCATCTGAGCAATGTCAAAGGTTAATTTTCAGCATGCTTAATAACTCCCAAAGAAAAACTTTAGAACAAACTTGGGAGTTAGATTGTTCCTATGGTGTGAAAGGATTAGCTCGTTTCCGGGTGAACGTTTATAAGGATAGAGGTACTTATGCTGCTTGCTTGCGGGCTTTGAGTTCAAAAATCCCCAACTTTGAGCAATTAGGTTTGCCAAATGTGGTAAAGGAAATGTCAGAAAAGCCCAGAGGACTGATTTTGGTAACTGGTCCGACTGGTTCTGGTAAGACTACAACCCTCGCAGCAATGATCGATCTAATCAACCGCACGCGGGCAGAACATATTTTAACCATTGAAGATCCGATCGAATTCGTTTACGAACCAATTCAAAGCCTAGTTCACCAAAGACAACTGGGTGAAGATACTAAAAGTTTTGGTAATGCTCTCAAAGGCGCACTAAGAGAAGATCCAGATATTATCCTAATTGGTGAAATGCGGGATCTAGAAACTATTTCCTTGGCTATTTCAGCAGCAGAAACAGGACACCTGGTATTTGGAACGTTACACACCTCCTCTGCTGCTCAAACAGTTGACCGGATCATTGATGTTTTCCCCCACGAGAAACAAACTCAGGTGCGGGTACAGCTATCCAACTCATTAGTGGCAATTTTCAGCCAAACTTTAGTTCCAAGAAAAAATCCCAAACCGGGCGAATTTGGGCGGGTAATGGCGCAAGAAATTTTGGTAGTTACCCCAGCAATTTCCAACTTAATTCGCGAAGGTAAAACAGCACAAATTTACTCAGCAATTCAAACTGGCGGCAAACTAGGGATGCAAACCTTGGAGAGAGTTCTAGCAGATTTATACAAACAGGGAACAGTCTCCTTTGAAGCTGCAATATCAAAAACTTCTAAACCCGATGAAGTCCAGCGTTTAATTGGTGCTGCTGCTCCCCAGGCTGCGGCTCAAGCAAAAACAGGTGGAAAAGTTCCTTTAAGAAGGTAGTTAAGGACATTTCAGGTTAGTCACCTTGAGTTTTATAACTCTGCAATCAAAAACTAAAAATTAAACCCAAAGACTAAACATTACACCAATAATTAATTTATATAGAGGTGATAAATGCCAACATTTGTTGCCCGCATCCGGGATGCACAAGGCAAATCTAGAAAAGAGAAAGTTGTTGCTGATACCTTAGTGCAAGCTCGTACTAATCTCAGGGATCAAGGTTTTGTCGTTCAAGATTTAAAAGAATATTCTCAAGGCTTTCAAAGCTTTGATTTAGCTGGTCTTCAAACTAAATTTGCAACAGTTTCAGTAAAAGATAAGGCTGTTTTTTCTCGTCAATTAGCCGCTTTGGTGAATGCAGGAGTGGCAATAGTTAGGAGTTTGGGAGTTCTTGCAGAACAGTGTACTAACCCCAAACTAAAATCAGCACTTACAGAGATTAGTTCTGATGTCCAAAATGGAGTCAATCTCTCTGATGCAATGCGGAAACATCCCCAGTGCTTTGATGGATTGTATGTCAGCATGATCCAAGCTGGTGAGGTTGGGGGTGTTTTAGATGAGGTACTAAATCGTTTAGCGAAGTTACTCGAAGATGTAGCCCGTTTACAAAACCAAATTAAAGCTGCCCTATCTTACCCTGTTGTGGTGGGAATTCTGGCAGTTGGTATTTTCTTGGCTATGACTATCTTCCTGATTCCAATTTTTGCCAACATTTTTAAAGATTTGGGAACTGAACTACCACCTCTAACTGCGTTCATGTTGTGGGTCAGTGAAATATTAAGAAGTTTGTGGGTATTAGTTGTAATTGGTGCGGTAGCAGCTTTTGCTTTTGCTTATAAGCAATACTATAAAACTCGCGTTGGTAAAGAAACCATTGACCGTCTTTCTCTAAAAATGCCTTTATTTGGCGACTTAATTCAAAAATCTTCCGTAGCTCGTTTTAGCCGTACCTTTGGTTCTTTGACGCGTTCTGGCGTACCAATTTTGACTTCATTGGAAATTGTCCGAGACACTTCGGGAAATCAAGTTGTCGCCAACGCCATCGACGCCGCACGGGCTGAAGTACAACAAGGGGGTATGATTAGCCTTGCCTTACAAAAGTACCCTGTTTTTCCCATCATGGCGATCCAAATGATCAGCATAGGTGAGGAAACTGGAGAATTAGATGCAATGTTAATGAAAGTTGCTGATTTTTATGAAGATGAGGTCGAACAAGCAGTTAAAGCTTTAACCAGCGTTCTCGAACCAATTATGATTGTGGTTCTTGGGGGGATGGTTGGTGTAATTTTACTCTCTATGTATTTACCTATGTTTAAAGTCTTTGAAGATTTGGGATAAGAATTCCATTTGGGAAAGAGTTTAATTTTTGTAAATAAACTGCAATTTTTAAGGGGCTTTCGCCCCTTATATTTTGTGGAAAGCTGAATGCAGTTAGCAAAATTCAGGAGTAATGAGTGATAAATAATGAGTCGAGAGTTATAGCAATTCTAAATTATTCATGAGAATCAAGATTTAGGAGTTGACTTCTAACAAAAGCTTAAGATTAATGGAATATATAATTCACTAATGATTGCTGCAGTATAGCCACAAATACTTTGAACATTGGCAATCAAAGCTCAAATTTAGATTCAAATTCAGATTGAAATTTAGATTCAAAATTTAGATTCAAAATTTAGATTTTTTACAAGTAACTAAAAACGAAAATCGGTGATATTCACATCAAATCAATGATATTCGTACAAATATATCTGCATATTGTGCATTCATAGCAATTAGCAAACAACACAGCAGAAAACAATATAAATAATAAATATTATCAATAGTTTATGACAGTAGCTCTAAAAAGCCAATAAGCCCTAATAATTCTCGTAGTAAGGATTTCAGGCTCCCAATTGCAAAGCTCTCCACAGGATATTGGAGCTTGACTTATGATAATGGTTAAGGGAAACTTACAAGGTATAGGGGTGTAGGCTCATTTTAAAAATAACTTTTGTAAATATTATGAAATGTATATTTAGAAATATGAAACATTAGTGAACATATAAAACTTCTATTACAAGGTTAAATATGTGATTCGCACATACACCCATATTTCTTTTGTAGTATGCGTCCGTTATTGTTGAGTTCTACTGTTGCAATCGACTAAAAGCATGGAGACATTGGAGTTCATAATTTATCCAGATGGTCGGGTGCAAGAAAAAGTCACCGGAATTATAGGTGCTTCTTGCGCTGAGGTTACTGCTGCAATAGAAGAACAACTAGGAGTAGTAGTAACGCATCAACCAACCTCAGAGTTCTTTGCCAGCAAAGTAGAACAATCAGGCGAAGTAGCGAATACCCAATCGACTTTTAGCGATTGGTAAATTTTTCAACATCAAGAGAGTTTATTGATTCACAATCACTATGTCACACTTTAGCCAAATCAAGACTGAAATCCGTAATCTTGAGTCCTTAAAAGATGCACTAAATGATTTGGGCATAGATTGGAAGCAAGGTCCTAGAGATGTTCGCGGCTATCGCGGTCAAACTCATGCTGCAGAAGTTACCATTGAGCAAGACAATGGTTATGATGTCGGCTTTACATGGAATGGTAAGGAATACGAACTAGTTGCCGATCTACAGTATTGGGAACAGAATTTGTCCGTAGAAGGATTTTTGCGTCAGGTAACACAGCGTTATGCTTATCACACAGTAGTTAAAGAAACAGCTAAGGCTGGCTTTCAAGTTGCCGAACAAAAACAAGCTCAAGATGGTTCTATTCGCCTTGTAGTACAACGCTGGAGTGCGTAATGTCTGATTTTTTGCCACCAGAGCCAGAATCGGATGAAGAGCGTTCTGGTTTTGAACCAGAATTAGGTGGTTATTTTCGTTCCGAAGCAGAGCGTTCTGGATTAGAACCCGAACTGGGTGGTACTTTTCGTCAGAAAGGTGTTTACGTTGATGAAATAACCTGTATCGGTTGTAAACATTGTGCCCATGTTGCCCGGAATACATTTTATATTGAACCAGATTACGGGCGATCGCGGGTAATCCGGCAAGACGGAGATTCTGAAGAAGTTATCCAGGAAGCGATTGACACTTGTCCGGTTGATTGTATTCATTGGTTTGATTACACCGAGGTCAAACGGCTAGAAACAGAACGTTCGTATCAGGTAGTTCCTTTAGCAGGTTTTCCTATAGATCGTTCGGTTTTATCTGCAGAGGTACGGCGTAGAAAGCAAAAGATGAAAAAGAAAAAGAAATCAAGCAGTTGAACTTCTTTTAATTGACAAGACACCTTTTATCATTACTCATCGATCGCTTGCATATTCACAATATTCTTTGTGCTCATGATTAATGAGTCATGAGGATCCAATAAAAAAATTTCACACTGGGAAGCGCACATAGAAAGAAATTTTTTTATATACGAACGAAAGGACTACGCTTAGTAGTCCTTTTCGCTTTTTATGAGTTTTTAATACTTCTCTTATAAACAGGTGGGTGATATCACGTCCGGTAAAAAACTTGTAATAAGGTTGGTAGAGCACTACGTCCTGACAGGAGAAACGCTAGCGCTAATAGTACGGTGGACAAATATTGGTGCTAAAGCGCTACTACAAAAATATTTTTTCATAAGTAATTAAGCGAACGTTACATGATGGAAGAATAGTGCTTGCGTATTACCTGTTAATTACCATCACCAATTACCCATTACCCGTTACCCAAACTAATCAGTTTCTGGAAATGCCTGTACGTCACCATTAGGCTTAAAAACTGCCCTAATCCTCGTATCTTGTCCGGTGTTACTGGGGGAGATAAAGCGGTTCCCGATCGCAGGTATTCCAGTTTTACCAAAATTTTCTCTTTCAGCTTTTCCTAAGGGAAGAATTCGTTCGATTGTGCCGTCAACTCCAACAGTTAAGCTGTATTCTAAACTTTGTTTCAGTCCACTTGGTGGTTGCCAACGGCGTTTTAAATATTTTTTAACTTCTGCCACTTGTTGTTCGGAACGAAGTAAATCGCTGTTACCTGTAGCAATTTTAGGATTACTTCCAGGTCTACTTTTGAGGCTGGTAATTAAATCAGAAGTATTTGCTGAAGTATTTGTCGAAGTATTTAGTGAAGTACTTGTATTGGTCGCTCCTATTCGAGTTTGAGAACCCACAGGAATATTGGGTTGGGGAAGACTTGACGATCTCGAAGTTTCGTTATTTTTATTAGTAGATAAATTTGTACCAGTTAAGTTACTTGTAATTGGATTTGTAAGTGATTCGGGAGTGGCAGCACTCTTAGGAGGCGAAGGGATTGGAGGAATCTTGCTTTGAATAGAATTAGATCCAATACGACTTTGGGAGTTTGTTTGGGTCGAGCTTGAGGATTTAATTGAAGAATTTGGTGCTGCGTCTGATTGTGTTCCAGGTACGATTAAAGTATTGCTTTTGGGAGTTGCAGGTTTTGTAAAGGTACTACTTGCGCCACGATTTGCAGATATTCCTGAAGAACTATTCAGACCGGGTTTAATTTGTTGTAGTTCACCTGCAGTGCCACTTTGTGGTGATACAGATGATGGTGCAGGAAGCGGACTGACAGATAAAGGTAAGTCAGAAGTTAAGGGTGGCTGAATTGAAGGTAAGGAGTTTGATGGAGCAAGTTCGGATGAAGATTGTTTTTCTAAAGGTGATGAGTTTAAAGCAACATTATCTTTTTGAGAAGAAGATGTGGTAGCTACTTGTTGCTGTCTGAGGCTGTTCGCATATTGCCATGTGACAGGTGTTAAGCCTGCTGCTACTGCTACAACGGCTGCAACTGGGCCCCAACTTGACCAAGTGTTTCCTTTTTGGCTGGTGCTGCTGGTGCTCATTGGGAGTGCAATAAATTCAGCAGAGTAATTTTCCAGGGCACTTGCTAGATCAAATAGTTGTAATGATGTTAGTTGAACAAATTCACCGGTCGACCGATTTGTCAACGAGCCTAGAAAAAGTTTGTGTTTTAAATGGGTATGTGGTTGTAAGTGGATACTCCCTGTCGATGCTTGGGAGACACCAGAGTTTGAATTATCGGTATTTGAATTTGAATTATTTACGCTGGGATCGGGATTATGAGCAAACGCCGAAGTGTTGCTCGAATTATCTGGTGGCGGTTCTACTTGATTATTTACTTGCGAACCTTGGAAACTCAGCCAAAAATTTTCTGTATCTTTTTGCAGTAATTCCTGCACGTAATCAGATACTTTTGTACACAAAGCTTCGAGTTGTTCGCGATCGCCTCGAATCGTCACCTTATCTTCTTCTGATAGTCGCGGGTCATCAAGCTGTAGTTCGAAAGTTAGTTGTTTTAGTACAGATTGTTTTGCCCAGCGCGATATTGGGGACTTCTGTGCCCAAATTTCTAAGGTACAGGTAGGCGGCGTGTACCGACGAATTACAGGATTTGATAAAGGCATGGCAAGAACAACGAAAAAGACATTGTTAAAATTTTGTTGAACGGTCTATAAGTGAGAGCCAAAGACGACGATGTCCGCCGGGACCACTGTAAAACAGTAAATCTATAAGTAGTTTTAATGCTAAGTGGCTAATTACTTCGGTGGAAACTTTTTCATCCTCCGTCATCCGTTCTTGATAAGTATTACAGAAAGCATCGATATAATCACCTAGCAATGCTGCTTGGTGAGGTTCGCGGTTTGCTTGAGCCATTTGTTCTAACAAATCGATCGCACGTCTGATTAATTCCTGATTCTGTTTGGCAAGATGACAGATAATCATTACTAGCGATCGTGCTTCTTCAATATCGAGTTTCTTTCGTCCTCCTTGACCTTTTCGCAGGGGATTAGATTGGCGCAGTCGCCATAGTGCTACACGATCTGGCAGTTTGGACTCTAAATTGAGTACATTCGCTGCTGCCAGCATTTCTTCAGAACCGATGCCAGCTAGTGTTTCTAGGGCTAACAACACCAAGTCCAGCTGGGTTTTCATGTTATCCCATTGAACTATGGGAGGGGCATCAATCTTAGTTAAATCATCCCACAGGGAAATTGGAGTGGATGAATTGGCAGCAGATTGCATAACTTTTAGCATAGGTGATCGGACTGTTAGGGGCGCTTGCTGTTACCCATTTTGAAACCGTAGTCTTGATGACTAAAAGATTGGCTTCTTTGTTAGTATTCGCCGAAAACTCTATATAAAGTTAAGTCTTGGCGATTATAGTTTATGTTGTTTTTGACCAAAATGCTTGTGGTCTTTGTCTTACTCTATGATGAAAAACTACTTTATAAAAGTACGTTTGTATTTTTGCAGGTCGCATTGGGTAATTTTAACTATTCTTTGTTGTGAGAATTCACAATAATATAAAAACTACACAAATGTTAGGTAGTAAAGAAAACATTCATTGAATTCATGAGTACATCAAGAGGTTTTTTCCCCAAGTAAATTTTCCTCAAGCAAATTCAAATTTCTTAACTCTCTAAGTAAATGCGAATTCCCTCCTAGCGTCCCCTCGGTAAATGCGAACCCCCTCCTATCCCCGCAAGTGAGGAAAGGAATACTCTATATTTCCTTTTGACATTAGTTTTTTGGGGAAATATATTTTTGGGAATGCATTGTTCGAGAGTGTGTTTTTGGGATTACATCTTTGATGAAAATCTGGGTGAGTGAATTCTGAGAAGTTTACAATGGCTTTTGAGTTGGTATACCTACAGCACGAGGAAATTTTGCTGGCGTGTGAGTTATTTTGCGCAGGTACAAACAGTGACGAACACTCTGAGTTAAGGGAGTTGTAAATCGCTCGATTGATTCGATCGCTCCACCCAACTTTTGAGTCGCACTTTGCAAAGTATTTGTTTCTTCTTCGGTCCAACTACCCCGATAAATAACTGCTAGACCACCCTGTTTTAGTAATGGCAATGTGTATTCAGCACATACTGAAGCATTACTTACGGCACGAACAGTAGCAATATCATAGTTTTCCCTGTGTTGGGGGTTTTGACCAATTGCCTCAGCTCTTCCCACAACAGTTCGGATATTGCTTAATTGAATATTAGTTAAAAGTGTATCAATAAAATTGATTTTTTTTTGGGTTGAATCAAGTAGTTTTACATTAATATTTTCTGCAACTATTCCGATCGGAATACCTGGAAATCCTGCACCAGTTCCAATGTCAATTAATTTCGCTGAAGATGAGAGTAAATGTTGAGAATATTTACTAGTTTTTGATTTTTCTGATAGTAATAAAGATGAAATACCTCGTAATGAATCCCACAGGTGTTTTTCCCAAAATTCTCTGGGATCGGTGATACGAGTTAGGTTTAGTTGGCGATTCCCCTGTAATATCAATTCGTAGAGCTGCTGAAAATTGTCTTGTTGCTGTGTATTTGGCTCCCAGTTCAGAGTTTTTTGCCAGATTTCTACCATTTGAGGTAGAGAAGGTAGTGTTGATTTATCCACTATCAAATAAATAATTGGTAAATTTTGATTAAATGTTAATTAATATTGCCAGTATTTTCTATTCTTATTCAACGACGGCATCCAAAAATAGTTTGTGTAAAGTGAAGTGCTAATGCTCTTACTCTCATCATGAGTATGGTATTGGTGCACTATCTCCTTATTTTGACAAAGGGCAATTGCAAAACAATCAAAAGGTTATATTTATCTCAAAAGTGCGAAATATAAATATATTTTGAAAACTGAATTTCAAAGTAGATAGAAGAGTATAAAATTCAGTTTCCCATGACTGAAGTGTAAAAAATAATAATGGATAAATAAGAATAGTTGCCAATTACCAATTACCAATTACC
>JGI1201J43222_100334_pt1 | contig 11891 bp, 9 predicted proteins | sample MastesBC008_FD_43222 | JGI IMG/M metagenome (IMG submission 43222) | reverse complement strand
AGCGTGCGCGACAGCGCATTAACTGATAACTGGTAACTGACAACTGACAACTGTTTTAAGCCATCACCATTCCACCATCCACATTAAAAACTTGTCCTGTAATGTAAGCAGCGGCGGGGTCCGAGGCTAAAAAGCGCACCATCCCCGCCACTTCTTCTGGTTTTCCAAAGCGACCGAGAGGAATATATTTGAGAATTTCATCATTTTTGAGGTCATTAGTCATATCAGTAGCAATAAAACCTGGCGCGACTGCGTTGACTGTAATTTCACGAGCAGCAAATTCTTTGGCGAGGGTTTTAGTTAAACCAATCACACCTGCTTTCGCCGCGCTATAGTTAGCCTGTCCCGGATTACCCATTTGTCCGGCAACCGAAGCTATATTAATAATCCGCCCAGAACGTTGCTTCAGCATAATCTTACTAGTCGCACGGGTGCAGAGGAAAACACCAGTTAAGTTGAGGTCAATGACTGCTTGCCAATCCTCTGGTTTCATTCGTAATAGCAGTGTATCGCGAGTAATACCTGCATTATTTACCAAAATATCAACACGCTTGAATTTTTCCATTACAGCCTTTATTAGTGCATCCACTTGTTCGGCTTTGGAAACATCTGCTTGAAGAGCGATCGCACTTCCGCCAGCCTTAGTAATTGCTTCGACTAATTCTTCAGCCGCACCACTAGAAGATGCATAGTTTACCGCAACTGTAGCTCCCATTTTTGCTAATTCTAGGGCGATCGCCCGTCCGATTCCCCGTGATGCACCGGTGACAACAGCCACTTGGGAACGTAGGGTTTGTAAATTTTCTGGTAATACTTCCGATAATTCAAGCACTGCCATTTATCTGTTCCTATTAATTTTCAATCATTGCGTTCTAATCGCTATCATCATAGAGCGATTATTCATTAAAAATTAAGATTATTTTAGAGATTAGCGACTAGGGATTAGGGATTGGGGATAGAAACTAAAGATTAGTAATCCCAGTCGCCAGTCGCCATATGCCGCTTGCGGCGGCACGCAGTGCTATCCCTAATTCCAAATTCTTGATAAACACACTACTATTAAGCAGTAGTATTAAAGCGGTAAGAACATATGTCTGTGAAAAAGAAATTTAACAGCTTTGAGGAAATGCTGTCTGGTTCTGACTTACCAGTACTAGTGGATTTTTATGCGGCTTGGTGTGGACCATGTCAAATGATGGTGCCGATTTTGGAACAAGTAAATGCTCAACTTCAAGGAAAAATGAAGATAGTAAAAATTGATACCGACAAGTATCCCCAACTAGCAAGTCAGTATCAAATCGAAGCTTTACCCACTTTAGTTTTATTTAAGAAAGGTGAAGCTGTAGAAAGAATTGAAGGTTTACTTCAAGCACCACAACTGGTACAGCACCTTGAAAGACTACTTTAGCTAGAAACGAATAAATTTTAAGCAAAATCCAATCATTACTAGCTCGTCAATTGTTTATTATTTGTTTTAATTTAAGCTTCCCCGATTCTTGTATACGGGGATACTTTTATTTATTATTTTTATTTGTCTCCCCACTGGTATGTGTGGGGCACATAATCAACGATGGCAGAAGTTGAGAATTCATATTTCAAATTTGAAATATATCTTAACATATCTAATTAAAATCAAAAAATAAAAAAACATAGACAAATTTAACTGACAACATGTAGCTTTATTGCTTGATAGTTTGTTATTAACTGTCTAATATCAATTAATTATAAACAATTAATCAAATAAGTAAGCAATGTATTAGTGAGTACTAATATTTTCAGCGTGTCAAAAACATAAAATGCCTTTGCCTAGAAAATTTTTAGAGTATCAAAATTCATAATTTACGCTGTATTTAGCAGAGTCTATTGTAAGTATTAATTACCGTATATTTTTGCTACATCAAGTATTGCATTCTATTTAAAGGAATATCATAAATACAGGCGCTGATATAGCTTATACAATATCTAGTTTAGCCACGCAAGCAGAGTGATTCTGTCAAGCTTGACCTTAGTGTTGCTAAATTCTATAAACTGATGGTCGTGTTCCTAGGCTATAAGTTAAAAATAAAAAAAATTCAATGAATACTAAAAATAATAAGTGTATATTTAATCTTATTGAAAGAATAAGTATTTTTATAAGTATAGTTGCTGGTGTAACCGGAGTTGTAACTTTCTGGTGGATATTGGATGAGAGAAAAGAAGAAAGAATATTTAAAGCTTGGGAAGTAGTTAGAGAGGGTAAAGGCTCTCAAAGTGGAGTGGTGCGGTTAGCACTTGAAAGACTATATAAGGAAGATTTTAGTCTTGCAGGGATTAATGTTAGTAAAACTAACCTATCCAAAATTCAATTAAATAATGCTAACCTCAAAAACTCCTATTTTGAAGGTACGAACCTTAAGGGTGCGAACCTTAGGAATTCCTATTTTGAAGGTGCAGACCTGAGGAATACGAATCTCAGTGGTGCGGACCTGAAAGATGCAAACCTCACTTTTGCAAAAATAGATGGTGCAAATATGATTGGTAGTAATCTCGAGAACTCCAATCTCAGCAATATCAAACTCCCAATTAGTGGCGAACTCAAAATAACTATAACCAATCTTAGTCAAGCTAACCTCATTAACGCCAATCTTAGCAGCGGAAATTTTAGTGGTGCTGACTTCAGCAGCGCCAACCTGAGCAGAGCCAACCTCCAAAGTACCAACCTCACCAAGAGCAACTTCAGTGGTGCTAATCTGCAGAGTAGCAACCTGATGTATGCCAACCTCAGTAATGCAAACCTAAGTAATGTGGAACTCTACGGTGCAAATTTCAGTGGTGCGATTCTTTTGGAGACCAATTTTAGTAGTACTAAGCAACTCAGAAATGCTAACTTTGGAGATGCTAATCTCAGCATTGTTAACCTCAGTCATACCGATCTCAGTGGTGTAAATCTAAGCTATTCCAACCTATATCGTGTCAACCTCAATGGAGCTAATATGAGTAATACAAATCTTAGTGGAGCAAATATTATTGGAGCCAATCTGAGTAATACTATCTTTGAAGGTGCAAATGTTAAAAATGCTAAATTTAGGAATAACTTGGGAATCTCTGAAAGAATAAAGCTGGATTTAATTCGACGGGGTGCAATATTTGAAGAGTCTGCAGATAAACCCATACTACAGAAACTTCAAAAATGAATTATCCCTCATGCACCTAAAACTAATGGAGTTTAAAAATAGGATTTTTCTATCATTTTTTCGGATAAATCTTTCAAAGATGGCGAATTATCTCGACGCACAAAATGGCATACAATATTTATGGGATTTCCACATGTAAATAAGAATTATCAATATAAACCATCACTTTGATCTACAGGGGGAGTAAATAGCCATGATGAAAGCAGAAGAAATCATGACCAAAGAGGTGGTGACTATTACTGGTTCAGCAACGGTTGCTGAAGCTGTGACTTTAATGAAAGACAAAGGGCTACGTGCCTTAATAGTTGAACGTCGTCACGATAATGACCCCTACGGAATGGTAACAGAAAGCGATATTATTTATAAAATCGCTGCATATGGTGAAGATCCAAAAAAAATCCGGGTCTACGAAATTATGACCAAGCCCTGCATTACCGTAAACCCTGAGTTGGGAGTAGAGTATGTCGCCCGTTTATTTGCTAATACCGGAATTCGCCGTGCTCCTGTGATAAAAGATACTTTGCTTGGCATTGTTTCTATTACAGATATTCTCAAAAAAAGTGACTTTGTTGAGGAACCCCGAAGAATTTATCTCGAAGATGCAATTGAAGCAGCAAGAGATGATGCAAGAGCTATTTGTGAAGCGAAGGGACCAACCTCAAAAGAATGTGCTGCAGCTTGGGATGTTGTAGAAGAGTTGCAAGCAGAAGCAGCAAGTAGAAGAGCAAAATAAAGTACAATCTAAGTTAGATATTAAGTCAATAACTCAGGGCTAAAGCCACTGAGCTTGTAAGAGACAGTTCTTACTGAGAATTGACTAGGCTATAAGCCGTTAACTGTAATTCGTCGCCCTCCCGTCAGTCGTCGTCAGTTGCATTTACTGCAATTTAGTAAAGGTGCTAAACGTCGCAAGTATGGTGGGACTGTTACCAAGCACGGATTCAGGAAAGGTGATTATGCTGAAGCGACCCAAGGAAAGAAAACCGTTAGGGGCTGGGTTAGTGGTGACACTAAAACGCAAGTTTCTGTTAGCAATTCTGACTGGAAACGGCTTGGTCAGTTTTCTAGAAATAAAGTTCAACTACTTAAACGTTCCACTGGCTTAATTGTTCAATGTGGTTAAAACCACCGGGGCGTTTTTCCTCCCAGTTATGATGAATAAGCTGGGTTTCCTTAGCGCAGCGACGCGTTAGCATAAACTACCGAGAAATTTTTATGAAATAAAAAAGGGGTGTTTATTTTGAAATAATGACCAACAAAGTTCTAATCTTAGGAGGAAATGGGCGCATCGGTGGTAGCGTCGCCCAAGATATTGCAACTAATACAGACTCAGAAGTGATTCTTACTGGGCGTAGCACTGCAAGTAAAATTAGAGATATTCAATTAAACCATCAACCAAATCATAAATTAAATCCTCAATTGCGGTTCCTCAGTTTGGATTTAGCGAATATTGACAAATTGGCATCAGAAATCGCTAAATCTAATTTAGTAATTCACTGTGCTGGTCCTTTTCATCACCGGGATACTAAGGTTTTAGAGCTATGCATTAAGCAGGGTGTGAATTATCTGGATGTTAGCGACCACCGTTCCTACACTATTAGAGCCTTAGAACACCACAAAGATGCAGTTAATGCAAATGTGACTGCAATTGTAAACACCGGGATATTTCCAGGAATATCTAATAGTATGGTGCGACAATGCGTTGAGCAGTTCGATGAACCGGAGAAAATTCATTTGAGTTACGTAGTTTCTGGTTCCGGTGGAGCTGGTGTCACAGTAATGCGTACAACATTTTTAGGTTTGCAAAATTCCTTTGAAGCATGGATAGAGGGTGATTGGAAAATCATCAAACCATATACTGATCGCGAAATTATTGATTTCCCATCACCCTACGGAGCTAATGGTGTGTATTGGTATGATATGCCGGAGACCTACACTCTTCCGAAGTCTTTTCCCCGTGTGAGTAGTGTTATTACTAAGTTTGGTTCTGTTCCTGACTTTTATAACCATTTGACCTGGATCGCCGCACATGTTTTCCCTCGCTCGTGGCTGAGAAATTCGAGGGGAATCGAGTTTTTATCCCATGTTAGTCATTTGATGACAGATGTCACTGATCGCTTTAGTGGAATTGGAGTTGCAGTTTGTGCAGAAGTAACTGGAACCAAAAATGGTAATTCTCTTGTCTGTAGGGCAAATTTAATCCATGAAAATACAGCGATCGCAGCAGGGTGTGGTACCGGTACCATAGCTCAATTATTATTAGAAGGTAAATTGAGAAAAGCTGGAGTTTTTCCGGTGGAAGAAGCACTTCCAACGAATCTGTTTTTGGAAAGTATGGAAACTAGGGGTATTAATATTAATCAAGACTGGATTTAAATTTATTGTTTCAACCTAATTACTCGGTGTGATATTTAAATATTTAATAATGATGTTCAAATAAACCAGCTTTATTTTGATAAAGTTATGAACTGTTAGATTTATTGGGTAAATGGTTAAATACAAACCCAATTGACAAACATGTTTGTCGTATAAGTAGGAACTTGTATAGATGAGGAGTTTTGGTTTGTTTCAGCAGTTTATAGATATATTGAAGCGATTTAGTTGGAGTATATTACTCGCAGTAGTATTAATATTAACATCAGTTTTATTTACACCAGGTGTACTTAATTCCCCAACTTATGCTACAGCTTCAACTCAGCCTGTAGAGTTAGATTTATTGGTGAAGTATTTGAGTATTAGTCGCCCTCAAGATTTAGTGAATCAAGAGTTGAAAAATGGAGTCAATACTGATATTACAATCAAAAACCAACCTGCTGGTCAAATGCAGATCAAATCTGTTCAACTAATACCAATTACTACTGCTGTAACTCAACCAGATGGTTCGGTCAAAGAATTAGAGGATCCTACGGCTCGTTTTCTAACAAACATGTTAGTAACTTTATCAAGTAGCGCTGAAGTGAAAGATGATGCTTCATTTGTAGGTGATAGTAAATTAAAAATAGGTATGCCTGCCACAATGGAAGGTTTTAATTACTATTTCCGAGGCAATATCATTGATGTCAGATTGGATAAATAATTATGAGTAATGAGTAATAGTAATGTTAGCGGCTCTGTAGGTAGCGCAGCTAGAGGCCGGAGGCTAGAGGCTATGCCGACGCCAAAGGCTCTGACTAACGTCACCTTGCGAATCTGCCGATGCCGTGATATGCGCCAGAGGCGTTAGTACGCATCCTACGGATGTTAGCGTTGCTAGCGTAGCGTACCGTAGGTATTGCGTGACGTAGTCATACAGCTTGCTGCGTCTAAACACCACACCGCAGGTACCCCTCAGGCTCTAGCTATAGCGGGACGAGTTGGGGCGTAAGCACAGACTAATGAGGGTGTCTACAGCGCACGGTAATGAGTAATGAGTCAGTTAGTGGCTAATGTTTAGCTAGCGGCTAGCAGAACTTAACGTGGCGTAAAATGTACCGTAGGTTTCCCGGACTGTAACAGCACAAAGTTGTGAGTAATTAATAATTATTTTAAAAAGTTAATTAACTATAAACTGATAGTACCCACGGGTGATAATAATTTTGGAATATATCTATTTATATTGTAATAAAAATTCACAAAAGATATCGAAAGTTGAAAAATCGCTACAATATTTATATCGCCTATTTTTAAAGATGATATATAGCGAGTTGGCAATAAGTAAGGTAAAAGAATAGTAATAAAGCCTAATATCAAAAATATTGGATTCCTTCCCATCCAAATTCCTTTTGTCTTCTGACTTTTACAATCCCGCTATAAGTTATTGTTTTTAAATTTTTCAACTGTTATTCCCTTATTTTTAATTTGTGGGGTGGGTTGTATTTTACGGTAACTCGAATAGGTGTGGTATATGTAATAATCTTACCTTGGGTTTTCCTGAGGCAAATTAGCCATGGAACCTAACAACAAGCTGATTGATTTTTGTGATTTAAATGGTGTTATTGATGTTTCCCCATTGACCGTTACACCGGACACTTTAGTTGTCGATGCAATTCCTTTGATGATGCATGAAGGACAAAATCGTAGTAACAAATTTGGGGTGCGGGGAAAATTATCACAACCAAATAAAACTGATCGCAACCCGAAAGATTATGTGTTGGTAGTAGAAGGGTTGTCTTTAGTAGGAATATTTACACATATAGATATTGTCAGGCTTGCTGGTTCTGGAATAAATTTCTCCGGTGTGAGAATCTCTGAGGTAATGACTCAGCAAGTCATAAGTTTAAAGATATATCCGAATCATGATATTTTCACTGTGCAATCGCTCATGCATCGACATGGGATTCACCATTTACCGATTTTAGATCGGCAAAATAAATTGGTTGGTATTATTACTCAAAATCATTTACAGCAAGTATTTGGTTCGGAAGAGAAAACCGATCTTATTCCAGGATTACAAAAACAATTAAAATCACAGGAAAATCATTTAAAAGAATTACAAGAAGAGCTATATCAAACTCGTTCTGAGTTAAAACAGCAAGTTAATATATTTGAAAAAGCAAAAATTTGTTGTAAACGGGAAATTAAAGTCCGCTCTCAAATAGAAGCTCAAATCAACTTTCAGGCAAATGTTCTCGCCCACGTAAGTGATGCAGTAATCGCCATTGATAACGAACATCACGTCGTTTATTTAAACAGACGAGCAGAGCAATTGTACAATATTGAAGCAGATGAATTTATTGGTCGGCATTTAGAAGAAGTTTATAAGTATCAATGGATCGATAACGAAGATAAGTATTTAGCTGACAATGCTTTGTTAACACAAGGATGGTGGCAAGGAGAAAATATTCATATTAAAAATAATGGTCAAGAAATTCATGTAGATTTATCAATTAGTTTTCTTCAAGACAACAGTGGAAATAAAATTGGTTTACTTGCGGTTATTCGGGATATAACTAAACGCAAACAAGTAGAAAAAAAACTCCGACGTACTGAGGCTTTGCTACAGGAAGCACAACGAGTAGCAAAGATGGGAAGTTGGTCTTGGGACTTAAATACTGGTGAGAAATGGTGGTCAGAAGAATTTTATCGATTTACTAATTTAAATCAAGATAGCCCAATACCCAATATCGAAGTGGCAAATCAATTTATTCATTCTGCAGATCGAGCAAGGGTGAATAAAATTACTAAAGCTGCCTTGGAACAAGGTATTCCTTATGAAACAGAGTTTCGCTTTCTACGTCCCGATAGTACTGTTGGTTATGCCTTTTCTTGCGGACGAGTAGACAAAGATGCCCAAGGAAGGGTTGTACGTTTTTACGGGATTTCTCAGGACATCAGTGAATACAAGCAAGTAGAAGAAGCATTACGAGAAAGTAAAGAGCGTTACCGCGATCTAGCTCAAAAATTACATTCTCTTACTGTCAATGCACCCATTTATATTTATGAACTGGATCGCAACGGTAGAATTATCTTTGCAAATCGTACCAATGAGTGCGTATCTCAAGAAAAGTTACTAGGCAGCTTAGTCACAAAATGGTTTCCCCCAGATCAACGTTCTAGCATTGATTCGGTTTTAGAGCAGGTTTTTACCACCCAACAAGTTCAAGAAATAGAGTACGCAATCCCCGACCGACAAGGTGATACTCGCTTCTATAAAACCCAAATTGCACCAAATCAAGTTCAAGGAAAAGCCACAACTGCCGTACTGATTGCTAGTGATATTACCGAGCGCAAGCTTGCAGAAGAAAAAATTGCCGAACAGGCTGCATTACTTGATGTTACTACAGATGCGATTTTGCTCCGAAGTTTGTCGGGCGAGATAATATACTATAATCAAGCAGCTGAAAGCATGTATGGCTGGACGTCACAGGAAGCAATTGGTCAGGTTGCAGACGAACTTTTATACAAAGAAATTTCACCGGAATTAACCGAAGCACTCCAAACAATCAAGGATAAACATTCGTGGCAAGGTGAGCTACATAAAATCACTAAAGAAGGTAGGGAAATAATCGTTGCTAGCCGTTGGACCTTGGTAAAAGATAAGTTAGGAAATCCCAAATCTATCCTTACAGTTGACACTGATATTACTGAGAAAAAGCAACTAGAGAAACAGTTTCTCCGGGCTCAGCGCCTAGAAAGTCTTGGGACTTTGGCAAGTGGTATTGCTCACGATTTAAATAATATTTTGACACCGATTTTGGCAGTTTCACAATTATTACCTCTCAAGGTGACTAATCTTGATCGAAGTTCCCAAGACATGTTGAAAATGCTAGAAAGCAGTGCCAAACGGGGTGCGAACCTAGTTAAACAGATTTTGTCCTTCGCCCGTGGTAATGAAGCTAGGCGCACAATTTTACAAGTTAAGCATTTATTGAGGGATATCGAGCAATTTGTCAAAGGAACATTTCCTAAGTTTATTGAAATTGAAAGGAATTTACCGCGAGATTTATGGACAGTTGCAGCAGACCCTACCCAGTTGCATCAGGTATTTATGAATTTAGTAGTTAATGCCCGGGATGCCATGCCTGATGGTGGTACTTTAAGTATTCTGGCTGAGAATATTTTTGTTGATGAAAGTTATGCCAGGATGAATATTGATGCTAAGGTTGGGCCTTATGTTGTCGTAACAATTGCCGATACTGGAGTTGGTATTCCCCCGGAAAATATTGACAGGATTTTTGATCCATTTTTCACTACAAAAGATGTCGGTAAAGGTACAGGCTTGGGTTTATCTACGGTATTGGGTATTATTAAAAACCATGACGGATTTGTGAAGATATCCAGTGAATTGGGAAATGGTAGTCAGTTTCAAGTATATTTACCCAGTCAAGAAGGGCTTGTTTCAGACAAAGAACAGGATCTACAAGGATTAGTAGGAAAGGGAGAAGTAATTTTAGTAATTGATGACGAAGCAAAAATTTGTGAAATTATTAAAACCACCCTGGAAAACTATAACTTACAAGTACTCACCGCAAAAGATGGAATAGAAGGAATTTCTGTTTACGCTAACCACAAAGATGACATTAGTATTGTGCTAACAGATATGATGATGCCTATAATGGATGGTGCAACTACTATTCGTACTTTGCAAAGAATAAATCCACGAGTAAAGATTATTGCTACCAGTGGTTTAGCCTCTACAGAGGCTTTAGCAAAAACTGTAGGGACTGGAGTTCAAGGATTTTTAGCTAAACCTTTCACGGCGTGTGAATTAGTAAAAGCCATAGCAGAAGTTTTGCCTGAATGTGACCAATCTTTAGTAGAAACTTTCCAAGATAAGAAGTTGTGAAAAATACGTTGGTTAAAAAATAATTATGTTGTATAATTATTTATATTTAAAATAAATTTTCCTTATAACATTTGGAATCGCGAAAGCTGGGAAAAAGTTTAAAAAATCGTCCTTCCAGAAGGAGGTATAGTTATGATTCAGGAAAATGCTGCCCGAATCTATAAACAAGTAGAGCAAGCCCATGCTCAACAGGAAAGACAAAAAGCCCTTAGCAATCCAGAAGATTTCATTCTTTTAGCTGCAGCTAGAGGCTATAACTTCAATGTCAAAGATTTAGAGACTCAACTGAGCCAATTGTCTGATGAAGATGTTGCAGGTATTTTTAATCCAGGTATTGGACCAAGGCGACATCTGTTTCCAAGATAAAAGAATTAAGAACTGAAGAGATAGCTGCTTTGCTTGTAGAATTCTACATCTATCAGACTGCAAATAGATGTTTGTCTTTTTGGGATATTGCTCTGCCCAAAAGATAAAGCGGGTGGACGTAAATACTACGATGGGATCCGGTTGAATTGCCGACGAGATTTAAGCTGTTCGGCATTTATTTTGAAACAAAAACTCAGGCTCTAAAAGCATTAGAGACACTAAATTATTCAGTTTAAGTGTACGTCAGCCTAGCATTTTTAGTTAAATACTTATCATTCCATTCTCGGAGTTTTTATGTCCTCTTCTTTAACCCAGGGTACTCTCGTCACAATCATTGGTGAAGCTGTATAGCGCTACGCGCAAGTCGTTAGCGTAGCGTGTCCGTAGGACATAAGTCATTAGCGGCTAGCGTAAGCGTACCGGTTTGGATGCGTCTAAAGACGAATGCACAGGTCTGACGACGTTAGCGCAGCAAGAGGCTTTGCCGTCGCCGGATCCGTAAGGTGACGTAGTCATAGGCTCCGCCCGTTTGGCTTAACCGTAGGTAGCGCAGCAAGAGGCTATAACTATAGCTACGCTACTTACGGAGCCGTTACCTGTGGATCTGCCGTCGCCCTTCTGCTCTAGGTTATGACGCTGTTGCGTCACACTGCGTTAATGCGTGTCCTACGGACACAAGTCAAAAGCACACTACTTGCTCATAGCTTTTAGGATTCATTGATGTCCTAACCTAATTGCGTAGTGCTATAGATGGTTTGTTTGATTAAGATTTATACAAAGAAAAGTTACATAACTTTTTGATTGAAGCCTTCCCACTACTCAGACAATTTATACTTGAAGCTGTGCTGAACTCCAAGGCTGAAAAGCTTCATATAGCTTGATTTAGAAAAAATAATTTGGCGCATCTTCAACTACTGAAGGTATTTGTCAACGACCCAGGTCTAAAGACACTGGGCTTCGGGCCCAAGGTTTAAGGCGTAGTTGACTAGACTAAGGAATGAGAATTTAATAACCTGTTATTTTGAAATTTGGAATGGTGCGTTACGTGATCCTAACAGCGCCCCACTTTTATACTTTATTTAATCCAC
>JGI1201J43222_100332_pt1 | contig 11926 bp, 7 predicted proteins | sample MastesBC008_FD_43222 | JGI IMG/M metagenome (IMG submission 43222) | reverse complement strand
GTTACCAACCAACCTTCATCAGTACGTTTTTCTTTAACTTTTGAGCTTAAAACCCTTACATCTTTAAGACCTAATTCCCCCGTAATTCCACTTATAAAAACACGGTCATATCGGTTACGTCTGACCGGAATATTAATAATCCACTCAAAATAACTATCTTGCCAAACTTCATGTTTCTCAAAATGATAACCCAAGGTGTCAAACCAACCCCTCATCTGTTGAGCTAAGGTGTTTAAGTTAGAACATAGAATAATCTCCCCGGACATTTTCCCAGAATTGCGAGGTGAAAGTGGAGAATTTTGTTCAGTCCTTGTATTAATTAAATTGCGATCAAGTAAGTAACTTTGTGATGGGGGAATTTCTAGTTTTTTTCTTACCTTTTCCAAATTTTCTTCTAGGGTTCCATTATCCTTGAGATTAATCAACTTAAATGTCCAGTAGGGTGTACCTGCTACTTTACCTTCACGATTTCTTGGACGTTGGTCTTTTAATAATTTTAATTCTTCTAAATATCTAATAGAATTTCGTATGTGTTCAATAATATATCTTTCAATATCTTTCTCACTTTTAGCTTTAATTTTAGCTCTAGTACTAGTTATTAATTGCGGATTATTATTTTGAATTAGGTCTTGTAAAACTTTTAATGTCGTACCTTCACATTTCTTACCTTTTTTATCTATGCTTACTCCAGTCACAAGCAATTGGTTCTTACCAATCCATTCAACTTTAATTTCCTGCATTACAGAATACGATTGGTTTTGCTTTGACGCAAATTGTAGTAAAGCTTCAACGAGATTCTCGGCATATTTTTTAGCTAATAATCCTTTACTAACATTAGTCATATTCTTAATTTTTACCCCCAATAATGTTATTTCGCTGTGCGCAAGTCAAAATTCATTAGCGCAGCGCGTCCGTAGGACATAAGTCAAAATTCAAAAATTTGTTAATCATCGGTGTAAAAGTCTTAAAGTCACAGTACGAGTCGGTGGATGCAAAGTTTTGTTCACCCCCAAAATTTCGGGCTAAGTGTGCTTGCTGTTAACTCTGTGGGTTTTTGGTAGCACCTTCGGTAAAAGGAGATTAAATTTCATACAAAATCTGTGACACAACTTGTTCCTTGTCTCTGCCAAGGAATACAGTATTGGAGGCTCCGCCTCCTATATGATAAAGAGGCAGAGCCTCTTGCTATGGGTCCCCAGGCTGAGCCTTGGAACCAGGTAATACACAAAAATTGTATGAAATAAAAACAAAGATTAACGCGCAGCGTATCGTATCAGTTAGGGGTAGACAATAGCAAAGATTGTAGCTATCTTAAATAATCTCACATAGCTCTTTTTATTCTTACTAACCTACTTAGAATTTAATTTAAGTTTGTATAAGAAAAATTTATATTTTGTCATAGATTAAGTTTTGGAAGTTTTTCCTAAGGGCCCAAAACCTTATTGTAAATCATTTTAGGTAATTGCTTTGCAAATCCTCGGCGTTTTTCCTAGGCAAATTATTCTGTACTCAGCATATCAATCAACTTTCTTTCAAGCTTATATCATCAGGTTTTTGTAAGTTTCTTTAGGGAATAGGTGATGACCCTATTTAAAGATTTGCTTATGAATTTCCGAAGCATGATATTGGAAAACAAAGAGCAAAGATTATAGTCTGATGAGTTCAAGTAATTGCAATCATAAGTGTAATCAAGGTTATTGTCCGTTTACTAGCGATCCTTTAGATCCTTACAGACACGTCTGTGTAAAGTGCGGAAAGGATTATTCCTTTCGCAGACATCGATTTAGTAGTTTTTTAATTTTATGTGCGTTGATTGGTTGCATCTTTCTATTAACTAACAATAATTTCCAAGAAACTGAGTTGCAACCAAACACTCAACCCATTTCCCAAGACTCAAAATCGAAGTCTTGAATTGAGAAATCTTGAACTGAGAAATCCCGGACTTGGAAGTTTTGAATTAAAAGTCCCAGTTTCAACTTGTGCTACTAGACACATTTATTGCAAATAGGGACTGAAAACTCAGAATCAATCAAAATTCATTTACCAACATAGCCCCATGAAAACCACAACTAACGAACACAGTTTATTTTTCAGATGGAGTTATAAATCTCTTAAATACTTCTTTCTAGCAAGCATTGCTTTTATCTTTACTTGCATCATTTCCACAAGTTTTAGTATATCGATCATTTCGATTCCAGTATTCTGGTTTACAATCAATCTGCTATGGCGATTGGGAATCGTAGTCCTATTGATGCTGGGGGTCGCAATTTTTGTTGAGTCTTGGTCTTGGCGGTAAAATGTACGTTTTATCTTCCCTTGAAGCAGCGATCGCTGTACTAAATAGCAGAAGTCAGGAGTCAGAAGTCAGAAGTGTAATCCTTTTGGTAAAAGACTTTCAGCTTTTCAACTTTACCTCACTTACTCACAATCCGTTATAAAAAGCATAATTGGAGATGCTTGCAATTCCATTCTCTACGTAGTATTGTTGTAGTACAAAGATTTTCAGGTAAGTAAAAATGTCATTACCAAACTACAAACTTTGGATACTACCCTTTTACTAGCTAATGCAGCCCAGTTATGCAGGTACATTTGAAGCACATATTACTACCAAAGCAGATGATTTAGCCTCACTGGAAAAATTCAATTCGCTGTGCGAAGCTCTCAAAGTTAAGTGCGTCTCGATTGAGTTACCTCAAGGTGTAACTTGTTCTCAGCCCATGACTGCATCCTATCATCATGGCAGTTTAAAAAACGTACTACAAGAAGTTAATGCGATCGCACAAAAATTAGCAAATAGGAATTTTGAAGTTAATCGCATTAAAATTGAGGCGATGGTGAATAACCGAGATGTTCCAGTTTCGGATATTGAAGCGCAGAGATTACCTAAAAGTAATTATTTTGAGTTTCACGTCAAAGTGATTTTGTCCGCAGATAAGAATTTAGAAGTTCTTAGAAGGTATTGTTTGCAGCACGATGCTCATTTATCTAGAAATACTTTTAAGCGATTGGTTGACGGACAACAAGAACGATTTATTACCATGCGAATATATGGTGTGGGATACAGATCTGCTCAAAAACACTTTGATAATTTACTTAGATTACTCAAATCAAAAGGATTCCAACTTTCTCAACAACAAAGAGAATATACTGTGTATGACAGCAACTTAAGTTTAGATGCTGGTTGGATGCAAGTATCTTAAATCAGCAAAATTCCTGTAGGGGTAAATATCTGCAGTTAATTTTTTCAATTAAATTCAAATAGATACTGGTAATACCCAGCCTTACAGGATTCTAAGAAGTTGAACTGAGTCAAGCAGTATGAACGATGAAAGAAATTAAAGACAAATTATTAAAAATTGCTGATATTACAAGTCGTCCCTCCAGTGAGGTGTTGAATTACCACCTACTTGAAAGTATTTTGCGCCGAGTTTCTGATTCAATTTATGTTGATGAATTAGTTTTACGTGGTGGAATGCTTACCCGACTTTGGGTTGAACCAGGACGACGAATTGCTGAAGATGTTGATTTTCTTGCTTTGTACCCTTTCAGTATTGAAGTTACAGGGGAAAAATTCCGACATGTTTTCCAAAATAACAATTTTGGAGATGGAGTAACATTGGATATTTCTTCCTTGGAGGTTACAGGAATTTGGTTAGAAACTGAATTTCCAGGGGTACGAATTAATATCAACGCAGCGTTCGAAGAATATCAGAAAAACATCCAAATAGATGTTGGTTTTGGAGATCCATTAGTACCAGCAGCACAATGGATCGAGTATCCAATGTTGACTACTGAAAAGGTCAAACTACAGACTGCAAGTCCAGAGATAATGTTTGGCTGGAAACTACATGGTCTGGTGGAACAAGGAATCAAGCGGTGGAGACCTAAAGACTTATACGATCTAATGCTATTTACTAAAAAGATCGAGCTAGATGAAACCATAGTTAAATCAGCAATTGCTACAGCTTTCAGCAGTCGTAATACTACTTTAGAAGAAGTTTATTATCTTTTATCTACGCCGCAGTGGTGGGACAAAAGCAAAAATCGCAGTAAATGGAAATGGTATACTCGTCGCCAGAAAGAACAAATAATGCCAGAAGATTTTCTGTCAATTGTGGCTGTAGTGACGCAAAAATGGGAAAGTATTGTGAAATCAATGATTTAGGGCTGACAAATACCTTATTTGTTAGTCTTAAAAGCCTTTCGAAATTTACTGCCAGCACTCAAATTTATTTCAGTAAAGTATTGATATGTCGCCGTACTAGGTACTCTTGTTGCTCTGCAGAAAACTGCTCGGGGTTGATAACGACTCCGGTACCAATTCCATCCACTAAGGCGATGAGTGCATTGGCTTCCAGGGTTAGATCGAGATCGGCTCGAATAAGTTTGGCTGTTTGTAAGTCGGCTAACTCTTTACAAAGAATTTCCTGTAAAAATTGATAACGTTTTTGGTGTTCCTTAATTAGGCGTTCGCGCCCGGTTGAATAGCCCAAAAATGCGGTCCAAACCTTCCAGTCATCTCTATCATTAGCTTTCAAAGGTAGAGCCGAAAAAATAATTTGCTCTAGCCTTTCAACTCCTTTCCGCCCCTCACCACAAACTTTAATATCCTCTAGAACGCTTGCAAATACTAGTTCTAGGGCAAACAAGGTAAGTTCTTCCTTATCTCGAAAGTAGTGGGTGACAACTCCAGTGGAGGAGCCAAGTTCTTGAGCGATCGCCCGCATGCTGGCGCGATCTAACCCTTCGCGGACAATCACCCGCCATGCGGCTTTAGCAACCTCAATACGGCGATCATCATAACTCATAGTTCTCCTTGGTTTGCAACAATATCAAATAATCATGTTGACGTATTATAGCAACAGTTGTTATGTTTTTATGGCTACATAACAACTGTTGTAATTTTTATTTTTACCTAATTCCTGCTGAAGTTTTTTGCTGACAAGACTTGGATATTCTTTGTTATTAATTTTACACTTATGGGGATTTTGTTATGATTCGACCGACCGTACCCAATGACACGAATGCACTACTCGCTTTAGCTAATGCGGCGATCGGTTTTGAGCCGAACGAACTTGAGGAATTGAGCAAAATGCTAACTGATTACTTCAATAGCGAAAATGAGAGCGGTGATTTCTGGTTGACTGATGATGATAATGGAGTAGTTGCAGCCGCCTACTGTGCGCCGGAAAAGATGACAAATGGAACTTGGAACCTACTCTTTCTCGCTGTCCGACCTGATCGCCAAGGACAAGGATGTGGTACGGCGATGATACGGTATGTCGAGCAAATCTTAAGGGAGCGTGGAGGGCGTTTGCTCTTGATAGAAACATTGGCGAGTTTTGAACGCACACGAGAATTCTATTGTAAGTGCGGTTATGAGGAGGAAGCGCGGATTCGCGACTTTTATGAAGCGGGTTATGACAAGATTGTTTATCGCAAGGTTTTGGGCGACGGGGGGTAATTAGATAGCTTTTTTTAATTACCTTTTACACAAAAAATTATCAAGCAAACTGTAGGGGATCCAAAACATTCCAATATTTTGGAGTGGCATTAATTATACAGCTTAGCTAAATTAGGTAAGTTGTTCAACGCATTTTAAATTAATGCATTTTCAATCCAAGCTTATCCTGTTTTCTCAACATGGGATGACGGATAACAACGAACTTATGGAAGCCTTGGCTTATAGAGTAGCTTCACCTCAATCTCTTATTATTGCTCCAAATCTGGGATATATTAAAACTCTTTTTGAGATTGAACCTCTTATTCGTAAAGTTGAAAAAATTACAGAACAAGCACTTAAGGAATATCCTGATAGGGTTGCTCGAATGGTTGCTACATCACTCGGAGGTGTGATTTGGGTAGAAGTATTATCTAGACATCCAGATTGGTGGAATCGATTTGAGTCTCTAATCTTATTGGGTGTTCCTATAGGTGGTGCAGATTTAGCTCGAATTATTAACCCCTTGGGTTGGGATATTGGTATGGCTAAACACCTTGGAAAAAATCGTCGAATTCTAGCAGAGCAAATTACAGCTGTAATTCCTACATTAGTAGTAGCTAGAAATATAACAGGTGGTGGAGATGGTCTTATTCCTATTGAGTCTACCAAGCTTAAACACGCTTATTTTGTGTGTTTGGATGGTATAAATCACTCTGCACTTAAGACACATTCTGCTGTTGTTAAAGAAATTGAAGAATTTTGGTCCCAACCCAGGGAAGCATTACCCGCGTCAGATAATCTCATTTCAGAACTGGTAGAGTATTTCCGTTCGGTACCAGGTATTACTGATGCTAGCGAGCGTGATTTTCCTAAAGCAAAGACTATATTTTCTTTCGCTGATGGAAGTAGTATCAGGATTTGGAACAATCTAGTTGGGGTTAAACATATATTCATTGCTAACAAAGATGGTAAGTGCAAATACGCAGCTTTTGTTGGTTGGATACATTCTGCAGCCCTCGTAGAGGCGATAGATGTAGCAATCAAGTCATTTTTTGTTTAACAACATCAAATGCAATCGCCATCGCTGCAAGTCTATCGGTATCAACACCACGCACCCCTGCTGGTAACTGTATTCCTTCCACATTTAACCCACCACGGGTAGCAGCATCTAAATCTGTAAGTAATTTATCTGTTATATCTAAAACCTCATCATCATTTGGAGCAACTGGTCCACGTGTTGTACCTCCTCTTTTAGCAATATCCTTAAGCACTTTGAGGGAGTTTCGCAATGGGTCAGTACTAGCAATAATTAATGCTTCTGTCATCCCAAATGGTTTCCCAACAGTTAACTTAAAGCCATCATTTTGGGTCGGGATTATCCGCTTTTCACCAGCTGCTAATAACGCTGCACCTTCGGAAACACTCCAATCATTGGGAAATATTACCGCCATTTCACCTGCTGCATCAATAACTAGAATACTAATGTAAAGGGGCGTAGATTCTTTATTTTCCAGTTCAAATGCTACTTGCGTACCAATAGGTAGTTTAGGAATACCGTTCTCTGTAGTTACTGATAATTTTACAGGTATGCTTTGATTCTTATCTTTGCTTACACCCCTGACTGGAAAAGTTTCGCTGATTACTTTTTGGGTATCTGCAATGTTCATTGAAGCGGTAACTTTTATTTTTGAAGTATTGGTATTACCCAACATTTGTTTAACAATTCGCGCAGCTAAAAGCGATTTAAATTTAGGTGTTAAGCGTTCTATTGCTTTTGTAACTGTTTCTCCTGTGTTTCCGAAAGATTTGGGGACAATTTCATCTAATGTTGCTAAAAATAACCCAAAACTACCGATGGGTGGAAGATTTGGTATGGGACGTTTTTCTAATTCCTGATATCTAGCTTGAGTCATCACACCAAAAATATATTGCACCTCTTGTTGTCGCAGGGGTGAAGCTAGTACGCGGTTAATTCTTTGAAAGGCTTGTTTTGCTTGAGCAAGGGTATAACTGTCAAAAGCATCATCAAGTCCGATATTTAACTTTATATTGGCTGGAATACCCCGTATTTTTTCCTGCAATAAGGTTCCTGTTTGTAATTGTGAGGTGTCAATTAAGGTACCTTTCCCAACCAAACCTTGGCGGGATTCTAATTTTACCAATCCTCTTCCTGTACCGTCCGCAACTGTGAAGATTGCATCTTTCTCAAATGCTGTCAGAGATTGGGAATCTACTCCACCTAGCCATAATTCTACTTGGTTGCCATTGACTTTAGTAACTACAGCTTCGGCATAGTTAGTTTTAAAAGAAGTAAAGTAAAGTGATGGGTTGGGTTGTTTTACATTTAATTCCAACTCTGGAATTTGACTATAACCTTTACGATCGGAATATATATTAGTACTACGACTAACATCAACCAATATTCTTTTAACGGATTGATTTTCTGGTTGTTGCCACAGATACTGAGTAAATAGATAAGTAAATGCACCTGCGGAAAAGTCATCGAAGGAAGCATCAAGCGCCAATTGTTCCCGTTTTGCGGAAGCTATAACAACCCCTTTCGCGATATTTTGACGACGTAATTTAATAAATTCTTGGGGAGAAAGATTCAAGCGTTTTAACCATTGACGCTGATATTCCAATTCGTTGGAACTAACTTGTAATTGTTTCCCACCATCACGGGAGCGAACAGCAAAATTACCACGTTTTGCACCTCCAGAATGGCAGCTATCCAACACAAAAGTAACATTTTCTGTTTTCAATGCATACATGAGTAAAAACAGCGTATGTCCCATTATGTCTTGCACCTTACCACCTTGAGAAGGATATCCTGCAGGGAATCCAGCATCAATAGGAACTAAAGTACTGTTAAGTCCATCGGGAGTATCTTTATCTGGATCTGCAACTTGCGAACCATGTCCGGAAAAGTGAAATACTACTATATCCCCAGGTTTTGCTTGTTTAATTAGATGTTCTTCAAATGCAGTCAGGATACCTTGACGTGTAGCTTGTGTGTCAGTGAGGGTAAGTATATCTTTGGGATTAAATCCAAAACGGTAGGTTAATAATTGTTCCTGTAATCTTACATCATTGACACAACCCTCAAGTGGACTTAATCCATTGTTGTATTGATTAATTCCTACAAGTAGAGCTAATTTGCGTCTGAAATTTTTTGCTAGGGTTTTTGCATATTTATCCCCCTGTTGCATAATATCCAACTGACTGATACCAACTGTGGCTAATGCAGAACTAGCAAATTGGATAAAATTACGGCGTTTCATAGGATTTAGATTATAGATTTTCGATTATTTGATTATTTATATTTCTGGGGATTGTGGGGGATATGCAGTTTTGTAAAGGTAAATGTGATAAATTGCTTAAGTTATATCTTGCACCTGTATAATTTGGCGTAATAATTACTACCATCCAACGCGACTAGCATTCACACCCGCCAGAGAATAAATTCCCTGTCAAATAGCATAAGTCCATTAAAATTGACTAAAGATTTAACACTACCAAACAGTATTTTAGAAACTTTCAAAGAAAAAATATACCACTTGTAAGGGCGCACGGTGCGCCCCTACACTAGGGTGTTAACTCTGTGGGTTTTTGGAAGATGAAATTTCATTCAAAATCTTAATTATTTCTTCACAGCCCTAACTGCTGCATCAGCGTTAACAAGTCCGCTACCAAAGAAAAATTGTTTCTCTGTGACCGAAGAAGGTATCAAACCTTTGTTAACCACAGTACGATATGATTTCTTGTCTGGTTCGGAAATCTTCAAATTATCGTAACTTGCAGTAGATTTCAAAATATTAACTAATTGCTCGCGGTTCAATTTTCCATCGGTGTCTTCACCCTTCATTAAAGCTACAACCCCCGCAACTGCTGGAGAAGAGAAAGAAGTACCTTGCATCCACCAATATTTTCCTTTGAAATCAATTGTAGGAGACCAACGCGAGTTAGGAAAAGCTAAACCGTTCCAGAATTTATCCATCCAAGTTCCTCCGGTGGTGGGTATTCCCCCCAACCATCCAGCTGATGTACTCAAATCTCCACCTGGTGCAACTACATCTAATCCTTTACCATAATTACTGTAATAGGCGCGATCGCCAAATAAATTACTCGCACCAACTGATAAAATTCCACTGTATCCGGAAGGATAAGCAACTTGGGTATAGTTTGAATTACCGGATGATGCAACTATGACTAATTTGGGATTTTGCTGTAGTACTTGTGATAATGCAAATTCTTCCACATCGGTTGGTAGGGTTTTACCTAAACTCAAATTAATTACATCAGCACCACGATTCGCTGCATAACCCACAGCTTCAATATATGAAGAAGGAGAAATACTTCCATTTAATCCAAATACTCGCACGGGTAAAATTTTGGCGTTGGGTGCTACTCCCCATATACCTTGGGAATCTTGACCTTGAGAATTATCAGGTTTTGCAGCAATAACTCCACTAACTAAAGTACCGTGAAATTCACCACCGACTTCAGAACGAATTTTCCGACGCAAATACTCTGCTAACTGTTTCTCAGAGGGTCGAAATCTTATTTGCTGTCGTATTTTTGGTGTTAAATATCGTCTGATTAATTTACGGTCAGATAGCTTGAAAGTATCATGTAATTTCCTTTTTAAAGCATTAAGTTCTAAAGGACTGACACTGGTATCAGAATCACCAATTTCACAAGGCTTCTTACTGCTGCTTGGTTGGGAAAAATCCCATCCATAAACTTCTCCAGGACATTTATCTGCAGCCTCTACTTTATATAAACTATTTCGTAAGTCGGGGTGATCCCATTGGATCAGACTATCAATGACTGCAACGACTACACCTTTTCCACCATTACTATTTTTCCAAGCTTCTGTGACATGTAAATCAGTACGAGATGATTTTGATTTTGAACTTGATTTTGAGCTTGAATTTTCTGTAGTTCGTTGTTTCAGACAGTTTTGCAGAGCATTAAAGCCATTAATTTTTTGCGGTAAACATTCTTTGAGGGGAGTACTATTTAAATGCCACTGTAAGCCTAAATAATCTATTTCAGCCTTCCCAGAATTTGTAACATTGGTAGTTGTTTTGTTAATTGACTGGGTACTCAAATCATCATTGAAACCCTCGGAGTTTTGTTCTTCGATATTTTCGATATTAATGAAGCTAGAAACAGACTGGAGAAAATTAGGTACAGCAGAGGTAATACCTTTTACTCCATCAAGTTTACTAGAAACATTTAATATATCTGTACCGGAAGCAACTGTTGATTTAACAATATAAATATTGGGGAAAAAACGTAGAGGACGAATAATTTCTAGATTCTTTTGTTTAAGAATGGATTCTTTATCGCGATCGGAAATGTTTGCTTCAAAGTTAACGATGATTTCGTTAGGTAAAACAATAGTATCTTGACTGTCAGCACGACTTAATATTGGTAAAGAAGCCTTGACGTAATTTTGATTTTGAATTTTCTTCTTAATATCAAAATTTTGACTACTAGTTAAAGTAACAAGGGCGTAATTTTTACCTAAAGGTTTAACTTGTATCTGGGGATTACCTCCACCGCGAGTACGAGTACCTGTTTGTAAATCTTTTTCCAATTGGAGGTAAAGAGGATCGGGACTGCTACCGCGAGTACGAGTTTTCGGTAAAGGTTTAAATTCAACAGCAATCGCATCTTTTTGTTGAGTTAAAGGAATGCGCTGTCCTTTATAAATGTAAAATAATTGGTTATTGTTTGATTCTACAATTTGAGCAGAGGCAGTTTTATTAGAACCTATATAATAGTTGATTGCAAATGGAAATATATTTGTTGAAGCCAAAATACTAATGGCTAAGAAAATTCTAGATACAGTACCTTTGGGATTCATAAGCGATCGGTTTGTGTTGAATAAGAAATATGAGATATTGATTTACACTTTATTGAACGGAAGAACAAAAGGTTTTAAGGTTTTTGCTCTTCTCAAAAAGTAGAGCTTGAGTAAGTCCTGGGTATATTGGTAGCGAGTGAGTGAATGTTCTTTCCCCGCTGATTTATCTATACTTCTCAGTGATGAAGGGGGTATGCAGTTTTTTGGTGCGAGAAATAAACTTGATACCTCTAAAATTTCTCATATGATTGGTGATTGGTTTGAATCTATATAGACGTACCGTAACGCCATATATGCAGCAGATAACAATCGCCAAAATTCACGATAGACTCATAAAATATTCAGTATATAATTCAACCTAACGCATCACTATCAATAAATTACAAAGTAGCAAATGCTAATTAAAAAATCACTCCGCTTCCCCAATCAAAGTAAAAGCAGCCCATTTCCTGGGAGCTTTGGGATATTGTTCCTTCATCTTCAACATCGCTTGACGTAAAGCCTGTGCTTTATCCAGATTCTTTTGATACAAATTTTGGTAAAATTCCGTCATTAATTCTGCGGTGGGTGCGTCGGGAACTGACCACAATGAAACCACTACGCTGGGA
>JGI1201J43222_100333_pt1 | contig 11971 bp, 4 predicted proteins | sample MastesBC008_FD_43222 | JGI IMG/M metagenome (IMG submission 43222) | reverse complement strand
CAGGTTTGGGAAATTAAGGCGTTGGTATCTATTTGATTTTCAGGTAGTTCGTTGAGGCTGTTTTGAATAAAAGTGGTATCGGGTATTCCGGTAATGTTTCCTGAAACTGTTCCACTGGCGTTTATATCTGGGCGATCGTTTCGATCCAGATCTTCTGGGTTGGCGATCGCAGAAACAGGAAGAAACTGTGAAGAACTGAAGAAACCCTCTGTATTAAAGGTAATATCACCACCTTTACCATCCTCAGCAAAGGAAAGAATGTCGCTGTCATCGAGAGCGATGATAGTATCAGCGGTGAGGTTAATGTTTCCACCTCCACCTTCACCACTGAAAACATTGGTGCGAATATCACTATTACCCAAAAAACGAATATCATCAGCAATTATGTTAACGAGACCACCAAAAGATTTTTCAGAAGTTGTTGTTATCCTACCATTTTCAGCTTGTAAAATTTTGCGTAGATTAATGTTTATATTGCCAGCTTTTTGATCTGCAGTGGTGCTAGAGTCCAAACTTGCACCATTTTTAATGAACAGCGAACCAGCCTTTATATTGATCTCTCCCCCAGTACCTACACCACCCTGACGCACACTACTTCCAATCCCACTACGAATAAACCCTCCACGTACTCCTTCTGCTATTCCATCTAAGGTTAGAGTATCCCGTATATCAACATTTATATTTCCTGCATCCCCCTCCCCACCGGGGAGAGTATTCAATGCTTCCCCAACCAAACTTAATAATTGAGCACCTTTGCTTAGCGATAACGAATTTGCTGTGATATTAATTTCTCCACCATTACCTTTTGCTCCCGCTTCTACAGTGCTCAAAATTCCTGAATCATTAATGGAGATGGAGTTATCAGCTTGCACAAATATTTTCCCTGCATTACCCCTTCCTAAAGTAGGAGAACCTATCTGAGCTTTATTATTAAGGGATAAGGAACCTACTTCAATTTTTATATTTCCAGCTTTACCTGTTGCTGCTCTATCAAGACTGCTGGCGATTTGAGCAAAATCAGTCAAAAATAGTTCGCCTGCTTTGATATTGATACTACCGCCATTACCGGTAGCTCTTTGATCTACAGCAGTGGCAATACCCCCAATTCTATCAATACCGGTTAAATTATCTCTTTCAAGCGGTTTCCCACTAATGATGGCTGTATCAAGAACCTCAAGATTAATATTTCCAGCATTTCTATTTTCCAGAGTTGAGTCATTGACAGATGGTCCGCGTATTATAGCTAGAAGTTGTGAACCATCCTTACTGGAAAAATTTCCAGTTTTTATATTGACTTCACCACCATCACCTATTGCTCCAGAACCCACAGAACTGAAAATAATGGATTGATTGAGTAACGAGACTGAATTATCTGCTTGAATGTTTACATTACCAGCATTTCCTTCTCCAAATGTACTAGCTGAAATTTGTCCACCAGATAAGGAAAGTGAATCAGTGTTAATGGTGATATCACCACTTTTTCCTATGTTTCCTCTTTCTAATCGGCTAAAAATACCAGTAGATGAAGTGGTAATAGAGGGATTAGGACTAGGATTTCCTACAAGGGAGACAAAGTTATCAGTTTTGATGAATATATTTCCTGCTTTCCCATCCCTGAAAACGGCAGTATTTATCTGAGAATCACTACTTAGGGATACTGAATCTCCTTCTATACTGATATCTCCATTACCAATACTATTTCCTGTTACAAGACTTTCTATGAAACTACCATCTAAATTCACAAAATCATCAACTTTTACAGATATGCGACCGACATTATTCTGAGTAGCAATTACTCCTATGGAACTGCGATCTCTTATTGTTAATGAACGGCCAAGAATATTAACATTGTTACTTAGACCTACTAAATTTTTTATTTCTATAGCATTATTAGCTTGCAATTTTAAATCACCTGAAGTAATTAGCTGTCCCTGCAAATCTAAATTATCAGCAGCTAGTGTCAAATCTCTTGCTCTTGTTAAATTTCCCCGATTAACAATATTCCTTGTTTGTGAAGTGACCTGATTAAAAAACAATGCAGATGGATTAATTGAAAGTAAATTACTTTTTTCTGGTTCTGTTGCATTAAAAAATTCTTGCTCACCCAGTTTAATTCTGCTAGCAGTAGTCGCTGTAAAAGATCCTTGAACATCTAACCTTGCATTTTCACCAAAAACAATCCCGTTAGGGTTAATTAAAAATAAGTTGGGATTGGAGGTAATTCGCGGAGTGTTAAGAATTCCAATAGTTCCCAGAATATTAGAGGGATTATTACCTGTAACACGAGTCAGGATATTTTCCAGATTGTTATTAGTATTGAGAAAATACGTTCCTCTTCCTTGACCAACGTTAAATTCTTGAAAGCTGTGAAATAAATTTTTTCCTCTAATTGCTCCACCACTAATAGCGTCGATAGGTAGACCATTGCTGTCCAAAGGTACAACTATCGAATTTTCATTTCCTAAAGTATTATCAGGTACGATGTTTTGTGCAGAAACTTTATTAGCTGAAAATACTATTACTTGGAGAAAACCTAAACCAAAGGCTCCCAAATAACCTAAATACTTGAATACTCGTAAATTGATTTTATAAATCACAATTAATTCTCAAAAGAATGCTTGTAATTGTCAGTTAAATAACTCATAAGTTATGCCCAAAAGTAATTTATCATACATATAAGTTGTTATAAATAACATGCTAATAATTGGTTGCTAATTGAAAAGATAAGCAGAAAAAGAGAGTACAGTTAAAAAGCTGAAAGTCAGTTGTAAATAATATTCCACTTCTTACTCCTGTCTTCTGACTCCTAGATTCTGCTGTATTTACAAAACTCAAAATTTACAAAACTCACATCTGTCCGTAGAGTCAAGCGCGTCTTCAGACCTGAAAGTGTCAATTACTGCTTAATATTCATGTCTCAGTACAAATCATTTCGCAAACCACCTTAGCTGTTGCAGGTGCGAGTAAAACACCGTTACGATAATGTCCTGTAGCTAAAATTACATTATTAAAACCCGGTAAACGCTCAATGATTGGTGCGGGACGACCTTCCGGACGGGGACGTAAACCCGACCAATTTTTAACGATCGCAGCTTTGGCTAACTCGGGACAAAATGTAATAGCTTGCTGTAAAACATCCTCAAGTAATTGTTCGTTGGGGGGTATTTCCTTTGCAGAGTTAGCAAACTCTACAGTTGCACCCACCCAGTATTCGGTAAATTCTGACAAAACACCCGCCCCAACCGGGACGACATGCACATCATTTCCTGTAATTATTGGTTGGAATTGAGGATTTCCCAAGCAGTGACCCAAACGCAATTGTAGAGCTTGTCCCAATACTGGACGAATATCAACTGTTTGATTTAATTCTGTTGTAATTGCTGTGGAACCAAGTCCAGCAGAAATAATAAACCAATCAGCAGTAATTTTCCCTTTTGTTGTCGCCATTTCCTTTTGGGAACCCGAAGCTGATGGAGATAACTCTCCGGAGACGGTAACATCAAATTTAAAATCTACACCCCTTATTCGAGCAGCTTCAATCAAAGCTAAAGTTAATGCAGTAGGGTCAATTTGTAGATCTTGAGGAGAATAAATTGCACCCGTAACCTGATCTAAATTAACTTGAGGACAATGTTTTTGTAGTGTAGTGGTATCCCAAATTTCTAATTTCCAGCCTTGAGATTGACGAATTTCTTGCAGTTTTTGCCATCTCTGCAAATTATTATCTTTTGCTTTATCTTCTTTTAAGTTCTCATCTTCCAAGCAAAGACTGAGAATACCTTGACGGTTACAGGGAATTTTACGTTTGATAATTTCCTCTAGCTCTGGAATTAAACTTCCATAGCGCTGAACGCTTTGTTGTCGCAACCGCCAAGCTCTACTCTTAACTTTGTGGCTAATAATCCCCATTAAAACCCCCAAAGCTGCACCAGTAGAACCTTGAACTGGTTGTTGCTTGTCGACAACCGTTATTTTTAGTCCTTTCACTTGGCTGAGTTCGTATGCGATCGCCGCACCAATCACACCACAACCAACAATCACAACATGACTCATGATTTTAATTTCTAATTTTGAACTTCAACAGCAGGAGAGGAACAAGCTCAAATACCAAGGGATCGTCCTTCCCGTTCAACAATTATAAAATCTGAGAAACTACCCCAATTTGATGCGCCTTCGCGCATCACATGCATTATTGGATTATGTTACAAAGATAGGATTAAAATATTGAGAGAATAAAATTCTTCATTTAAAATTTATTTTTTAAGCGGCAATCCCAGACAAACAAAGAATTAATGAATTTTATTCGATTCAAAACAATAAATAAAAAATGATTTTAGTTAGTCTATTATTTTTGTCAGCTATAGCCGAGTTTAACGACGAAAATAAGACCTATTAAGATAGTTAAAAGCAATAACCAAACGACAGAAGCTGTGCGAGTTATTTTCTTGGCGGTATTATTTTTCCACCATTCCTGAGGACGGACATCCTGAATCCAAAAAGTTGCGATCGCGGCTAGGTTAAGACAAGTAATGTTAGTTGATACTAACACTGTTGCGCCTAAAGCAGGGAACCATAGTCCAGAACCAATCAAGATTCCTAAGACTACCAGTGGAGGTAATAGAGCTACTGAAACCATTACTCCAACTACAGCACTTTTTTCCCCGGTGGTAAAAGAAATTGCACCAGCCACACCGGAAGCAAAAGCAAGGGCGACATCGGATAAATCAACCCTCGTTCTTAAAGCAACTTCACTCATATTGGATAAGTCTACTGATACAAATATCCCTAAAAGTATTGAGAGGGCTAAAGCAATCAAAACCTGCGTTAAACCGATAATAAGACTTTTTCTTCCTAAGGATACATCTCCTAAAGTAGTAGCTAATCCTAAAGCCATATTTGGTTTGAGCAAAGGTGCTACAACCATTGCTCCAATCACTATGACTTCACTACCTCGGAGCAGGCCAATAGCTGCAATAATCGTAGAGAGGACAACTAAAAGAATTTCCGTCCAGTTAAGACTAATACTTTGAGCTACATCAAGATAAATCTCTTCTCGATAAATGCGAGAGGATTTTTTTTGATCGACGTCTGGTTCTAGTTTTTCTGGTTCGGGTTGGGGAAGAGAGGCTTCGACTGGTAAAAGCAATAGTCGAAATCCATCCAAATCGGAAAATTTTTGTGTTAGACAATCAACAACCGGCTCTACTTGTCCTTCATGGAGCAATATTTTAAGCAAGAATCCCTCTTCCGGTAGTGAGATATACCAACTTTTAACGAAAGGATGGGGCTCAAGAAATTCTTTTACTGGCTTCTCCTGTGACTGTGGTAAAAATACTTCAACTAAACGTAAGCTCATTTATTAATTAGTTTACTGAATCTTATGTTTTTACTTAAGCATATTACTTTATACTTCTGACATCTAGCAGAAGTAGACAAAACTCAAATCCACAGAGAGAGAATTTTAGCGAGCTAATTTTCTAGAGGTGATTCTTATCATTAATTTTTCTTACGATCTATAGTAGTGCTGAAGAAAATCTTACCTTTAGAAAAATTTTTCATCCCTAAGGTAGAGATAATGTTATACCTAAGTACTCAATTGCAATCAAAAAATTAATCAGATAACCAAGTAATATTGATTCCCTCGAGAGAAGTAATTATTTATATCCAAATTATAGGATTAAATTACCGATATATTTAAACAATAAAAGTGTTGAGGAGAAAAATATAATTGATAAATAATTTAATATACAGAAAACTTAAATCGAAACGTTAAATCTCTAATTTGTTCTGGAAGGATTGGGGAATATAAACATCGCAAGTTTTACAGTTCGTCGCATTTCTAGATAAAAATCAAGACAGCAGAAATAAATATGCTCTACAGTACAAGAATGATACAAGAATTTGTAAGTTCGGGAATATTAAGTTCAGGAGTATGGTTGGGACAAGTTATTGTTCAACCCAGTACCGAAACTACTAGAGATGCTGCTTTTATATTCAGTGGACCACAATTTCTAGCAGCTTTAGTCGCTGGGGTGGTGTTAGCATTCGCCTTTCAATTACTATTAACTAATCTCGGTGTAGCGTTGGGAATATCCTTAGTTGGTGGTTCTGGTTATACAGATGACGACAGTAAAGAGGAATCTAACAATTTTGGTAGCACTATTCGTAAAATTAGCTTAGTTGTGGGCTTAGGAACCCTGATTAGTGTTGCGATTTCTCTATTCACTGCTTGTAGTTTGGCAGTCAAGCTGAGTTTATTTGTTTCTCCCGTATCTGGAGCAATTGTAGGTTTAGTTATTTGGGGAACCTACTTTTCTTTACTGGTGTGGGTAAGTTCGAGTACCGTTGGTTCTTTGATTGGTTCGGTGGTGAACACTGCAACATCAGGCTTCCAAGCAATTGTGGGTACTGCAGCAGCAGCTATTGGTGCAAAAGCTACAAGTAAGCAGGTAGTAGCAACTGCAGAATCAGCAGCAGCTGCAGTCCGTCACGAACTAGGCTTAGCACTTGACCCAACGACATTGAAGGAAAATGTCGAAGAATATCTAGAATCCGTGCGTCCTCAATCTATAAACTTGGAAAAAATAGCTGCAGATTTTGAGGAATTACTTGAGGATGAAAATTTGCAAGAAATTGTAAATAGCGATCGCATTACCGATATTAACCGCGATACTTTCGTACAATTAATTGCTAACCGTAACGACCTATCTCAACGGGATGTCAATCGCATTGCAAATAAGTTAGAGCAGGTATGGCAAAAAACAGCTAAGAAAATTCCCGCACGTCCAGATCGAATGACAGAATTTGTTGACTATCTCAAGTCAGCAACGCGGGAGGAGTTAGTTGGTAATAATTTTGCCGAGAAACTAGACGATTTAGTTGGAGAAATGCGCAAGCGTCGCAAATCCCAAGAATCTCAGGGTGGAATGATAGCTCAAGCTGCAACAACAGGCTTTAATGGCTTAGCTGGTGTAGTTATGGGACGGACCGATTTATCCGATATCGATGTAGAAAATATTATCAGTAAACTGCAGCGAGTAGGGGACCAATTAGGGGAACAAACTGATAAGGTAGCGACAAAAGTTGGTATCAAAGAAGCTACACCCCGCAGCACCGTCCGTGCAGATATTGAAAATTATCTCCTTAATGCTTATCCTTGGGAGTTAAAACCTGAAAACTTAAATCTTGAGTTTCGCGACCTAATATACGATCCGAGTGCCGATCCTGGTATTATTGCTAAGGACCTAAGGCAAATCAACCGCAGAGATTTTGTTAACTGGCTCCAAGAAAAAGGAATTTTAACCCAAGCAAAAATTCAAAAAACTGCTAATCTTTTAGAAGCAATTCGCTTAGAAATTCTGGGAGTAGCAGAAGCAGCACAAGCTAGAGAAGCAGCGATCGCTGTATTTGCAGAAGCAGAAGATTATCTTCTCAACACCCCAAAAGTAGATTTTACTCCTGAAAAAATCCAGTTAGAATTTAAAGAAGTTTTAGCAGACCCAGATGCAGATTACGAACACTTAAATAATCGCTTAGCTCAGTTTGACCGTCCCACCTTGGAGCGGATTTTAGAGCAGCGCAAAGATATGGACCGGGTGGAAATCTCTGCGATCGCAAATGAGTTAGAAATTGCACGGGATGCTGTTCTCAAAGAAGCTTCAGAAACCTTTGGAGCGGCTAAAGCCAAAGCAGAGAATCAATGGTATAAAGTTCAATCCTATTTGCGAGAAACTGGTAAAACAGAACTTAACCCGATGGCGATCGAACGGGAACTAAAGCTACTTTTAAACGATCCCCAAGCAGGTACAGCAGCATTAAAAGCTAGAATTTCTCAGTTTGACCGGGATACCTTAGTTCAATTACTTACTCAACGTAACGATTTAACTCCAGAACAAGTTGATGATGTAATTGACAGCGTAGAAGATGTTTGGACTAGGGTGCGCTATACTCCCGAACGTATTGCGAATAAAGCTTTAAGACAATACCAAGATGCAAAATCAGCAATCGGTGAATATCTGCACAGTACTGGAAAAGCAGAACTCAATCCGGAAGGAATTAAGCGAGATTTAACTCTACTTTTAGATAATCCAAAACTTGGAGCTGCAGCTATTAAACGACGCTTAGCAGCAATGGATAGAGATACCTTGGTACAGCTTCTGAGTCAAAGAGATGACTTAAGCGCACAGCAGGTAAATCAAGTTATTAATGAAGTGCAAAGTACCCTGCGTGATATTGCTAAAGCACCTAAGAGAATTGCTCGTCGCGCTCAGTCGACGATACAAAATTTTCAGGGCTCTATTGCTGAATATCTGCGTTCTACGGATAAAGAAGAACTTAACCCGGAAGGAATTAGACGGGACGTGCAACTGCTTATCAATGATCCCCGTGCAGGGATGGAAAATTTGCAGGAGCGCCTAGCTCAGTTCGACCGCTCTACTTTAGTTGCTTTACTCTCCCAGAGAGACGACTTATCAGAAGAAGAGGTAAACCAAGTTATTGACCAAATCTTATCTGTTCGGGATCAATTCCTCGCGCAATTGCAGAAAATTCAAGAACGGGTTCAAAGTGTAATCGATAATCTTCTGGAAAAAATCCGCAACTATCTTAATAGTTTAGATCGTCCAGAACTACAATACGATCGGATCAAAGGAGATGTTCAGATCTTATTTGATGACCCCCAAGCCGGATTTGAAGCATTACGCGATCGCTTCTCTCAAATCGACCGTAACACCCTAATCGCTGTTATGGCTTCCCGAGACGATATCTCTAAAGCTGACGCTGAGCGCATTATTAGACAAATTGAAAGAACCCGCGATCGCGTCTTACAAAGAGCAGAGCGCATTCAAAAAGAAGCTCAAATACGCTTAGAAGAAATTAAATTAGAAGCCAAAAAACAAGCAGAAGAAACTCGCAAAGCTGCAGCTGTTGCTTCTTGGTGGCTATTCTGTACAGCTTTGGTTTCTGCGATCGCTGCTGCAACCGGTGGAGCTATGAGCGTTACTAGTTAAGTGATAATTTTAAGTCTTCCGACCGAGGTAGCATCAATTCCTTTGCTATGAGAAAAACTTCAGGAACTCCTTAAAATCAAAATCTAACAGCGGGTTTTAACCTGCTGTTTTTTATCTACAAATAAATCAAACAATTAGAATTATATTTGTTGATTTATCTTACCCAAGATACTAAATATCTGTTTCTAAAGACAATTGAATCAATTAATTAATTAAGAATACCCTTAATTTAAGGTATATCGTCCTTTATATATAAATTTATTAGCTATTCAGATAATCATTAGAATGAAAACTATACCTTTCCTTGGAAAGATTCTCCTAAAGCATTTTAAGTAGAAACTATATATATACTACTGAAATTGAGATATAGCATATCCTGAATTAGCAAACTTTTCAGTTCAAATATGCACTTTTCCAAACTAGAAAGCAGTATAAATTAAATCTGTAAGTATAAACAGTAAATAAGTATGGACATTAAACAAAAAAACAAAATCAGGAATCATAAATTATGAAAAAGAGAAAAGTACAAGTAGGAAAGGTTGCTGATTTGTGTAACGGTCAAATGCAGAAAATAGAGCTAGAAGAAGGAAATATTTTATTAGCTCGCATCAAGGATAAGTTTTATGCTACTGGTGCAAACTGTACTCATTATGGCGCGCCTTTGGAAACAGGAATTTTAAACGGTGAAAGAGTAGTTTGTCCCTGGCATAATGCATGTTTCAATATAGTTACAGGCGACCAAGAAGAACCGCCTGGCTTAGATGCTTTATCCCGTTTTCCCGTCAATATCAAAGGTGAAGATGTAATCGTGGAATTACCAGAAAATTTTGCCTCTCAAGGCCCACCAGAAATGGCAAAATATAATCCAGAAGCAGATAATCGCACCTTTATAATTTTAGGAGCAGGTGCAGCAGGTAGTGCAGCCGCAGAAACTTTACGCTCTTCCGGGTTTCAAGGACGACTGATTGTCTTGAGTAAAGAGGATATCTTACCCTACGATCGCACTGCGCTCAGCAAAAGCTATTTGCAAAACCATCCCTCTAAAGAAAGTTTAATTTTACGTTCTCAAGATTTTTACGAACAAAACGATATTGAGGTTTATACCCACAAAAGCGTCAAACAGATTGATGCATCTACAAAGTCAATAACTTTTGATGATGGTACTAATTTGGAATATGACGCTTTATTAGTTGCTAGTGGTAGTAAAGCCCGTCAGTTAAATATTCCTGGTGCGAACTTAGAAAATGTTTTCACTCTGCGCAAAGAGTCAGATGCAGAGAAAATAGTTGTAGCTGCGGAAAATGCTAAAACTGCAGTCGTCGTTGGTGCAAGCTTTATCGGAATGGAAACAGCTGCAAGTCTTGCACAAAAAGAAATATCTGTAAAGGTAGTAGCACCGGGTAGTATACCTTTTGCCAAAATACTCGGTGAGGAGATAGGAGATATGTTTCGCCAACTCCACGAACAACATGGCGTTGGTTTCCATATGAATACAAAGGTTAAAGAAATTGAGGGAAATACTAAGGTAGAAGCTGTAATTCTTGAGAATGGAGAACACCTCAAAGCAGACATAGTAATTGTAGGAATTGGTGTAGAACCAGTAACCGACTTCTTAGAAGGTATTGAATTAGAGCCTGAAGATCGAAGTATTCCAGTAAATGAATATTTGCAAGCTACTGAAGGTATTTATGCTGCAGGGGATGTAGCCCGTTTTCCCGAAGCAAACTCAGGTGAGATGACTCGTATCGAACACTGGCGACTTGCAGCGCAACATGGGCGAATTGCTGCTCGTAATATGTTGGGACAACAAATAAAATTTGCCAGTGTGCCATTTTTCTGGACTGGACAATTTGATGTCAAATTACGATACACTGGACATGCCCAAGATTGGGATGAGATTATTTTTCAAGGCGAAATTGAAGAGCAAAAATTTTTAGCATTTTACGTCAAAAATAATCAAATTCTAGCAGTTGCAGGTTGTGGAAGAGATAAAGATATTGCTGCAATTACCGAACTGATGCGCCTCCGAAAAATGCCAATACCTAAATTTGTCAAAAATAACTCAACTGATTGGGTAAAACAACTTGGGGGAGGGGTTAAAGATAGTTCAAAAACATTCACAAAGATGACTTGAATCAATAGTTGTGCGATATCAATTGAACAAATAATAATTTAGATCGAGCCAACTCCGCTAATACGACCACGAGTAATATTATGTTTGCGTAATTACTTACTATTAAATACGCAGTAGGTAAGGAAACTGGGTAGCAGAGGAGAAAGGGTTTTCGGTTTTTCGTACAGGTGCAGAAATTATAACTAATTCACTGAACATGATGTGAAATAGCATTGGTAACTGAGGGTTAATTAACAGAATTGGGCAAAAATTTTCTAATTTAGCCGAAAATTTAAATAGAGTTGACCTTTAGGAAAAGCCAATTAATAGCAAACTCTGTTTTGCAGAACCAGAGTCTGTATGCAGATTTTAGTCATGTGGACTGCTATATATCTTCCGATAGGTCACATTCTTACTTTTGGTAGGTTATATTCTTGCGACAATAACTATTTATCATCCTCACAAATAGACTATGGGGAAGATGTATATATTTAGTAATTTAAAGAGTATATAAGATACGAGCAAGAAAAAAACTCAATTAAAAGTAACTATAAATAGAAGATTCAATTTTTTATGTTTATAAAGTTCATCTCAGCAGCTACGCTTACTAGCTTGTTCTTAATTACAGTTCAACCCCTCAGAGCAGAAAAACCGGTTCCCACAAATGTGTCTCCAAATTCCACAAATGTATAGCAACCGCCAGGTTAGCTAGGACGCTAAAGTCAAGACATGCTCCATGGCTTCTCGCAGTGTTCCAAAATTCTCGAGTTGTTTGCGAATTCGACTTTTTAGCCATGACCAGCATTTTTCAATCCGGTTTAAATCTGGTGAATAAGGTGGTAAGTAGCAC
>JGI1201J43222_100331_pt1 | contig 12015 bp, 8 predicted proteins | sample MastesBC008_FD_43222 | JGI IMG/M metagenome (IMG submission 43222) | reverse complement strand
CAAAAAAATGTCTAAGTCCCGTTAGTAAAAAAAAGAAGTTTATGTAAAAACTCTGGTTACCAGATAAATTCTGGTAACCAAACTTATTAAACTAAAGTATGTAGAGATATTTACGATTTTCGTTCCTGTTTTAAAAGTAGGTTTTGAGCATTTATAGTAGATTGGAAATAAGTGAAGTACAGCTAAAAGCTAGTATTAAGAGTACTCAAATTCTGGCTCCTATCTTATAATTCCTAAATGCTGTCACAACTGTTTTAGACTGCGGCTAATTCTTTTGTAGAATTTATATTTTCTAGAGTTAAGCCAGAACAAGTTCGTTTAATTAAGCCAGTAAGTACATTACCTGGTCCAATTTCCACTACTCGCTCGATTTTATTTTCTGGTAGTGCAAGTGAAATTTCCCGCCAACGCACCGAACCAGTCATTTGTTGTACTAAGCGCTTTTTCAGAACCTCAGCATCCGTTGTCGGAACTGGTTCTACGTTGGATAACACTGGAATCGTAGCCTGCTGAAAGTTCACTGATTCCAAAATATCTTGAAATTCAGCAGCCGCCGCAGACATTAAGGGAGAATGAAAAGCTCCCGAAACGTTTAAAAGAACTGCTCGCCTTGTTTTAACTTGAGACATTACCGCTTCTACGGCTTCCGGAGTCCCAGAAATTACTACCTGGGCTGCACTGTTATCATTTGCTAGCACCACATCTTCGGTTTGAGCCACAACTTTTTCCAGTTGCTCGCGGTCAAATTTCATTAATGCTGCCATTTTACCACCAGCAGCATTATCCATCAGTTCAGCACGTCTTTTCACCAAGCGAAGTCCTGCTGACCACTCAAATACGCCAGCCACATAAAGGGCTACATATTCTCCCAAGCTGTGACCAGCAACTAAATCTGGTTTGTCTCCTTTCTCGCGGAGAATATCAGCAAGAATACTTTCCACAACATAAAGACAAGGTTGGGTGTAGAGAGTACGCGATAAATTTTCTGAATCACTTTCACACATTTGTGTGACTGACCAGCCTAAAATTTCTTTGGCTTGAGCGAATTTTTCTTTAGCAGACGGTATATCCAATAAATCCATTCCCATCCCTACAGATTGGGAGCCTTGTCCGGGAAAAACCCATGCAGTTTTTTTCATTTGCACTTTGTCATTTGTCATTTTTCATTTTCTATCTGTCATTTGTCATTCCTCCTATAAGCCGACGGCGAACGCTAACCTTGATTCCCCCTCCAGGAGGTACATACACCATTTGTTCTTTGTCTTATAATCAACGATTCACAATCGATGACTAAGACAAATGACAAATGAATGACGACACAATGATTACCTTCCCCATTGGAAAATAGCTGCTCCCCATGTAAGACCAGCACCAAAACCTGATGCTGCAATAATATCGTTGGTTTGAATTTTATTTTGTCTTACAGCCTCATCTAAAGCTAAGGGAATGGAAGCAGCAGAAGTATTGCCATATGAGGCAACATTGCTGATTACCTTTTCAGGTGGAATTTTGAGACGTTCCGCGACTGCATTGAGAATACGTTGATTGGCTTGATGTAGGACTAACCAATCGATTTGTCCTACAGTTAGTTGGCAATGAAATAAAGCTTTGTCAATAATTTCTGGAACTTTTTGTACGGCAAAACGGTAGACTTCTTTACCATTCATTGCTAATGGTTGGTAATTCCCTTTCGCTACAACAACCTCCTCAGTTAGTTTTCGTGGAGATGCTGTATAGGGAACATTAAGACAACCATTTTGAGTGCCATCACTTTTAAGTTCAAACCCCAGTAAACGATCGCTTTGATTCGCTTGCAATACTACCGCCCCTGCACCATCACCAAATAAGACACAAGTGCGTCGGTCTTCCCAATCTATCCATCGAGAGAGAATATCTGCCCCAATCAACAATACATTTTGGTAGACACCAGTTCTTATGTATTGAGCAGCAGTAACCAGTCCGAATACAAAGCCCGAGCAAGCAGCTGTCAAATCAAATGCTACCGCTTGATCAGCCCCCAAAGCTGCTTGAACTTGACAAGCACTACCAAATAAATCATCAGATGTAGAAGTTGCTAATAAAATTAAATCGACATCTTGTGGTTCGATTCCAGCCATAGCCAGTGCTTTTTGGCTAGCACTTGTAGCAATATCCTTTAAAGACTCCCCTGGGTTTGCCAGTCGGCGTTGACGAATACCAGTTCTTGTGGCTATCCATTCATCTGTAGTTTCCACGAATTGCATTAGTCCCTGGTTATCGAGGGAATTTTTTGGGACTGCCGAGCCACTTCCTGTAATTGCTATTCCTAAATTCTGCACTCATTTTCTCCGAATTTATAAGCCGTTCGCAACCAGTTATTAGCAATAAATACATAGACAAAAGTAACATTCATTGACTACGCATATCCAAAATGCTTTGTCACTTCGGCTGACCATTAATACTGCAGACACACACAATCTATAAAGGACAGAAAACCATAGAGAAAAAGAACCATAAGCACAAAGAATACTCTACCCCAGTATGGGGGTGTCACTAGCAGACTATGACAGCTAATGACTTTGGTCTGGGTGGGTAAATAGGGCTCAAGTGATACTACTCGGAAGCCAAACTACTAACCTGCGGATGAATGCGTTCCAATACTTGATTATCCACAGCTTCTTTTGCCATACGAATAGCATTAAAAATAGAAGGTGCTTCAGAACTACCGTGACTGATAACGCAAATTCCATTCACTCCCAAAAGTAAAGCGCCACCATGCTCCGCATGATCCATCCGTTGCTTGATCCGCTTTAGATTTGGTTTTAAAAGTGCTGTGCCAATTTGACCGTGCAAGCCGGATGGTAATTCTTCCCGCAGAATTTGCAGTATTATTTCTCCAACAGCTTCAGCAAATTTTAGTAAAACATTACCAACAAAACCGTCGCAGACAATCACGTCAAAACGTCCTGATAAAACATCACGACCTTCAGCATTGCCAAGAAAAGAGATTTGCGAGTTGGAGGTCAGCATTTGATGGGTGCGAATTGCCAGGTCATTTCCCTTACAATCTTCCTCACCAATGTTTAATAAACCTACCTTTGGTTCGGCAGTTCCCAACACATATTGGCTGTAAACCGAACCCATAACAGCAAACTGCTCTAAAAACTTAGGGCGACAGTCTACGTTTGCACCTACATCTAGTATCAGTACAGGTTTGCTGGCAATCATAGTGGGAAAAACAGCACCAATTGCCGGTCTGTCAATTCCGGGAAGTCGTCCTAAGCGGAGTAAAGCCGCTGCCATTGCAGCGCCGGAGTGACCGGCACTGATGGCAGCATCTGCCTTTCCTTTTTTTACTAAGTCCATTACGACATTGATTGAAGCGGAACGCTTGCGCCTAACGGCAGACAAAGGCTCCTCATCCATCTCGATCGTATCTGTAGCACTTACGATTTCCACTTGCCCCAAATTAGTGTTTGAAGGCAGGGCTGCTTTAATTTTTTCGGGTTCACCCACAAGTAAAACTTTTACACCCAATTCCTCTTGAGCTCGCAGTGCGCCAGCAACGATCTCATCGGGTGCGTGGTCCCCTCCCATTGCATCAATTGCGATACGTTCGCCAGTCGATACCATTGCTACTAGCTTCTAGAAACCTTACAAATTTTATCAGATGCCTATCTCAAAAAGATTGGCTTTATTATTACCCCAATTGTCTCATTTACCCTACCAAGTTTTGCCAGAAAAAAATAATCGGCAAATTACATCTTCTAGTTTTCGATATAAATTTTCCTAAATAACAAAATATTTGCATAAGTTTCATAGTTTTTTCTCATGAAACATATCGATTCTATGAACTTTATATACTTTTTGTTTTAAGGCAGATCAAAAATTCCCATCATTGCTTATGCATAAGTAAGTGACTTTGTCAAACTTTAATTAAAAGCTTTTCTAAGACTTAAAATCGATTGTGTACTCATGAAATTAATCTGAATTTTCAAGTCAAACATTGATTCCTACAGTTGTAGTCTTAAGCTGTAATATCAATTTTTGTACTTAAACTTATTCAGAGAATTATGTTGAGTATAATTTAGATTTTTTTGTATATGAAAATAAACTTTATAGCAGATTTTTTTAAGGGAACAGATAAATAATTAGAGTTTAACTATATCAAAATAATTTGTGATAGTTATATAGATACTTGACTGTCACGAATAAATATATGCTGAAAATTTACTTGCCTAATGATTTTCGCTAACTTTATTTTTTCTAAATCACGTAATTATCAATTGTAATTTACAACTTTATAAAATAAATCTAAGAGTATAATATAAAACTTTTATTGCTAAGACACTGCAAATGTAGAAATAGCAGTATTGAATGTATAAACAGTAATATTGCGAACTGAGACTATGGGCATAATAAGTATAAAATATACCTTTAATGCATGAAATTGAACAAAGTATTTCAACAGGATAAATATCTAGATAACTATATTGCTGGCTAGATTATTGAGTCCTCGACTTCAGTTCAATTTCAGTTAGTAGTAATACATGTATACAATGTTAATTTTATATCCTATCCATATTCATGTTGTATTTATTAAAATAATCTCCAAGCTCAGAATCGGTAGCATAAAATTGTTATCCGTACCTCTTCCTTAGTATGTAAACACCTTTTATTATTACTACATCCTGAGTGGGATCAAAAAAGACTGTATATTAGCACAGGAAAAACTTGCTTTCTCCAAAAAGAGGAATGAAAAATGCTGGAATTACTGGGTTCAGGTCTGTTTTCACTTTGGCTGGAAATGGCTGGAGTAGATGTCAAGCCAATAGATGCGTTGGATGTTTTGGCTTGGCAAAGTAGTCCTGGCTTAGTTCTTGCCCCCGATCCAAATCCAGCTGGGGTCGATACGGTACAGAAATATCTTAAGGAATTAATTGATCGCAAGCTGATTACCAATGACATGACAAACTCCCAAGGGATTTGGATGCAGTCAGGACCGATGTTAATGGCAAATCATCAAGGTACAACGCCATTACCTGCTGCGTCATTGACAAAAATAGCAACATCTTTGGCTGCTGTAAGCAAATTGGGATTGGACTATCAGTTTGAAACCTTGGTTGGAGCTACAGGACCGGTGGAAAATGGGATTCTCAAGGGTGATCTGGTAATTACTGGTGGTGGTGACCCTTTATTTGTTTCAGAGGAAGCAATTACTTTGGGAAATACCCTTAACCGCATGGGTATTAAACGGGTTGAAGGAAATTTGCTAATTAAAGGTAGTTTTGCGATGAATTTTCAGCGTAACCCGCAGTTAGCAGGTCAAGTACTCAAGCGTTCACTTCATCATGCAAGTTGGTCTCGTCGCACAGCGATTCAATATTCGATTATGCCTTCTGGGACCCCCAAGCCCGAGGTGGTAATTGTCGGAAAGGTCAAATTAATAGAAGAGCCGAGTCCCTCACAAACTTTGCTAATTCGCCATCGTTCTTTACCCTTGAAGCGAATTGTTAAAGAAATGAATGTTTTCAGTAACAACCATATGGCACAAATGCTAGCGGATTATGTTGGGGGGGCAGAAGTTGTACAATCAGTAGCAGCAAAACTCGCAAGAGTTCCACCGGAAGAAATTCAGTTAATCAATGGTTCTGGGCTGGGGGTAGAAAATCGTGTTTCTCCTCGTGCAGCTTCTGCCATGTTAATGGCTCTACATCGAATTGCCATGACAAAAAACCTGACAATTGCGGATTTATTTCCCACAGCAGGTTTTGATCGAAGGGGAACTATGCACTCCCGTAAGCTTCCTGAAGCTACGGCGATGAAAACTGGTACTCTTCGAGATGTTAGTGCTTTAGCAGGGGTAATGCCAACTCGCGATCGCGGTTTGGTTTGGTTTGCAATTATTAACCGGGGTCCTTATATTTCATCGTTTCGACAAAGACAGGATCTATTATTACAAGCTCTGGTCAAACAATTGGAAAAAGCACAACCGGTTCCTTCTGCTGTTACTCCCCATGGTGGTGCAGATTCCTTACCCGATTTAGGTGCAACTAGTCGCAATGAAATTATTGATAAGTTGGTTGGAAATTCGGGAATGGGTAATGGGTAATGGGAATGGGTAATGAGTAATCGCGTTAGCATTAGCGAAAGCGAAGCGTGACGTTAGTCAGAGGCTTTGCCGACGCCGTAGGCTCTAGCGGTGCGTTAGCAAAGGCGGTGTATCCCCAGTCAGTCGCCAATCCCCAAATAATTATGGCTTTGGTTGGGGAATAACCTCTGTTATTACCCGACTGCGTTTAGCACCACCACTAACCAAAATGTTTTGCTGTTCTAAGTTTCCAGACGCTTTATCACCGGAAAACGTTAAGGGTGGATCGGCTTGGCTATAGATCACATTTCCCTGCGCTTCAACTAATTCTTTATCGAGATACCAAGTCATGTTTTGGGACTTAATTGACTGATTGCGCTGTCCCACACCATTAACATTACCTGTTAAATAAACTATATTTTTCGGCAATTCCAACTTACCTCGATCAGCAGTTACTGTCATATTTTCTTTTTTATGAACTACTGTAACTGGAGCTTTGGTATCAACGATTTCTGAGTTTAAGTTCCAGTTCATGTAGTCACTTGCGACTTGGATAGGTGGTTCGAGTAATTCTAGCTGACCATTTTTAGTGACTGAAACCACTTTAGTTTTTAAGTTGACTTCAGCAGAATTTCCCCTACCACGGTCAGTAATACGATTATTTTTGTAGCGATCAATTTGAATCGGACGTTTACCGAGTAATTTTTCTTCGTTAATTTTCCAAGTTAATTCTTCGGTTCGCAATTGCAATTTTGGCTCATTTGAGTTAGCTACTACCCCACCAAATAATTCCATACGTTGCTCGCGGGTTTTAACTCTGGCTTCTTTGGCTACTACTCGTACTTGTTTGTGGATACCATTGAGCTGTTTGCGAACAATCAATAAATCTTCTTGAGGACGCCACTCAAGTTCGTTACCTTTTAATATTGCTCCGGTTTTGGGATCTGTAGCAACAATATTTCCTTCAAGAAATAACTGTTTTCCATCCTGCTTAATGTTAGCTTTTTGGGCTTTAACTTGGTAAACAACCTTGCCATCTTGGTATAATTCACCATATGGTTTTTCTACCTCAGCAATTTGTTTTTCTCTGGCATATCTTGCTTGCTTTGCCTCGACCTTCCAAATTGGTTTACCTGTATCATCAGCTTGTTCCAAGGTGACATCAAAGAAAGTTAATTTACTTTCTTCTTCCCCTGGGGTTGATGACTCAGTTGTCTCAGTCTCATTTTCTGGTTTGGTTTGACCGCTACAAGCAACTAATCCTATTAAAAGCAAAAAACTCAAAGATAATTTGAATAAATCTTCGATCTTAAACAACTTGGTAGGGGAAAATGAAATAAATTTGTTTATTCCCCAGATAGTTTTTTTTCTATTTTGTTGATAACACTTCATTCTGGGATTTCCAAGTGTTCGTCACTTACAGTTGGAGCTTCATCTAAAAAACCCATTTCTGATAATTGACGATAAGGATAAGTTTGACGGGGTGTTTTTTGAATATCTTCTTTAATTGCTTCCAGGTCAATATAGCGGTCGCTAACATTAATCAAGCTATCACTAGTCATAGACCTTAGACTTGCTACTTCTACCCGGACACCTCTGTAACTTACAGAGTTAACGGCATATGCCAAATCTCCATCACCACTGACTAATACTGCGGTATCGTAAGAATCTACTAGTGCCATCATATCAACTGCAATTTCTACGTCTAAATTAGCTTTTTTCGAGCCATCTGGTAATTGGACTAAATCTTTGGCTATAACCCGATAACCATTCCGACGCATCCACAATAAAAAACCTTGTTGTTTCTCATTAGTTCGGTCAACTCCAGTATAAAAAAAAGCGCGTAGTAATCTAGAGCCACCAGTTAACCTGCACAATAATTTAGTGTAATCAATCTCGATTCCTAATTGGAGAGCTGCATAAAATAAATTGGAACCATCAATAAAAATTGCAACCCGACCGCGATTTTCTAACACCTGTTCCGGCGTGAATATTGAGTCGTGTTCCAGGTTATTCAACATCATTTTCATACCTCATTTTTATTTATGTAGTATTAGATACTTTTTATCTAGATTTCAGACTTAAGTAAGAGCGCTTTATGATAATCTTTCAGGGCTAATTAACTCAGCCCCGACAAATTAAACTCGATAAATTAGAATCGATAAATTGAACTGGATAGATTGGACTCGGTAAAATAGACCCGATAATTTAGAGATGAGTAATAAATTAAAAATTAATCGTTTTTAGGTAGTTCTATTCTTTTAAAGACCGGCTGGGGTTTATCCAACTTTTGCTCGCTGCTTAATACACCCCACTGTGCGTGAACAGCAAAAGGTGCAGCAATTGCTGTTTGGGTTTGGTCGTTAAAGTTTACCTCAAAACCTAATTGCTGGTAAATTTTATTACTAGTGTCTGGGATAATTGGAGACAAAAGGTATGCTGACAGTCTTACTGACTCCAAAACCGCGTACAAGATTTTTTCTACAGCATCCTGTTGTCCTTGTTTATATAATGACCAAGGTGCCTGCTCATCAATAAATTTATTGCAAGCTCTTACTAGAGCCAACACAGCTTCACAACCTCGATCAAATGCCAGATCTTGGTAAGCAACTTTGACTTGAGAACCCAAATCTAAGCCAATGGCTTTTAAAAGATTTTCCACAGGGATATCTTCTGCAGTAACTGCTGGTAAATTACCTCCACAATACTTTTTCACCATGTTGGAGGTGCGGTTGAGTAGATTTCCTAAATCATTGGCCAAATCTGCATTTAATACGTTAATGAATCTAACTTCATTAAAATCGCCATCCTTACCAAATTCAATTTCCTTAAGAAAGTAATAACGAATGGCATCACTACCGTAACGTTCGACCAATGCTATGGGGTCGACCGTGTTACCAAGACTTTTTCCCATTTTTTGACCATCTTTAGTCAAATAACCATGGGCAAATACTTTTTGTGGCAAGGTTAAACCGGCAGACATTAGCATTGCCGGCCAATACACAGCATGAAAGCGCAGAATATCTTTACCGATTAAGTGCAAGCTTATTGGCCACCATTTTTGCAAAGCTTTTTCTAATCCTGCTTCCTCCTTTGCGTCTAACAATGCTGTGGCATATCCCAGCAAAGCATCAAACCAGACATAAAGGGTATGTTTGGGATCGACTGGTACTCCAAATCCCCAATCCATATTCACGCGAGAAATTGAAAAATCTTGTAACCCTTGCTTAACAAAACTTATAACTTCATTACGACGACTTTCTGGCTGGATAAAATCAGGGTGATGCTGGTATAAGTGTTCGAGTTTTTCTTGATATTTAGATAACTTAAAAAAGTAGTTCTGTTCGTCTCGCCATTCAACTTCTTTATTAGTATGAATGGGACAACGTTTTTCCTCTAATAAATCTCTTTCTTCTTTAAATTCTTCACAGGATACGCAATACCAACCCTTTTGCTCACCTAAATAAATATCCCCATTATCCCAAACACGTTTAAAAAAATCTTTAACTATTACCTCATGCCGCGAGTCAGTAGTACGAATAAAGCGGTCATATTGAATATTTAGTAATTCCCATAAAGAGGAAAACTCAGCGGAAACTCGATCGCAAAAAATCTGTGGCTCTAAGTTTTTTGTTTGGGCGGTACGTTGAATTTTTTGCCCATGTTCGTCCGTTCCCGTCACTAATAAAACTTGGTTACCCAATAATCTCTGAAATCTTGCGATCGCATCTGCTGCCATTGTTGTGTAGGCACTGCCGATGTGGGGTAAACCATTTACATAATATAAAGGTGTTGTGAGAGCAAATATTTTTTCTGTTTTTTCCACTAGATTCATGCGAAATAAAAAAACAACTTATTAAAACCCTTTTCTATCTATAGTTACGCAGATAAAACCACGCCATTATATAATAATGCTATTGCATTTTCAACCAACTCCTTAATACTAGCAAATTTATCAAGTCTATTCTTTTTGTAATAAGTATAAAATCAGTTAATCTATGCAAAAAAAGGAGAAATAATCGGTAATGATATAACTCTGAAAGCCAACAGCAGGAGCGATTGTTATTGGGGATACAAATTATTCTTATATCAGTAAATTTTCCCTCCGCAGCAGATAAGATACTTCTACCTTAAGAGAGTCCTTCATAAATTAAAGAAATGTAAAACTTAAATAAAAGATAGATTGATAAATTTGATTAATATCTAAATAATTGCAAATACATGAGTTTAAATAGTCTTCTAGATATTTATCGATTATTGGTAGGTGTGTTTTCCAACAAAATTATCCCTACCTTTAAGCATCTCATTCTTTAAGAGTCCAGATTTTCAGTATCGATAACTACTAGGCAGATCTGCAGGAACCAAGTTTTATGTCGCTCCTAGGGGGACTCGTCGTGTTTTTCATTGGGATATAGAGTAAATACTCACTATCGTGAGAAATAATTACTGCAAAACTTGGCTCTCTCTGGCTGCGAGTCAATTATCGATCTTCTTTTAAATCTCGCGAAAGTTTAGAAATACTGTCAAAGGGAAGAAAGAAGTAGGGTAGTTTCGGAGGGAATCTGACTCGTGATGGTGTTTACCCAGCCTAACAGAGTAGAAAAATTTTAGTAAGAATTGTCCGTTTAGTATTGTTTCACGTCTGGATATTTTGCAAACTTAGCAGTTACAGTGACATTTTTAGCCAAAAATAATACTTATTTAGTTTCTTGAAATACGAGAGATTCTTGAGTCAATAGGGTATTTGTTTGGGTAAGTAGGAGGTATTTTTGAAATTTTTTTATGTATTATTATATTGATTGGAATTCCATGCTGCATTACCCATTCAATATCGAAGAGAATCAAATAAAGTAAGCAAAGTTTATCCTTTTATCAATCATTAGTTATCAGGAATAATATAAGAATAAATTATTGGGATAAAGACATCATAAAAATATATTTTTTTATAGTTTTTTGTCTAACTAAATTTATTTCAAAAATGTTTACTACATGACTAAGCAGTGTTTTAAGAGCAATCATTTAATAGGTGTTAAACATTTAATAATGGCTGTACCAGAAAAAGGATTTAAACCCTACTTTATCACTCCAAAACCAATAAAAAAAGAATATCCCCTGTTTATTTACTTGCCAGGGATGGATGGTACTGGAAAACTATTGCGCACGCAAATCGCTGGTTTAGAAAATAGTTTTGATATTCGTTGTCTGGCAATTCCGCCTACTGACCAAAGTGATTGGGGGAAATTAACTAGTGACTTAGTAGATTTAGTGAAAGCTGAACTGCAACTTCAACCTCGAATATCTGTGTATTTATGTGGTGAATCCTTTGGGGGTTGTTTAGCAATGAAAATATTAGCGGAAGCCCCTCACTTATTTAACCGAATTATTTTAGTTAATCCGGCTTCGAGTTTTCATCGTTTACCTTGGTTGAATTGGTCATCCCAAATCTTAGACTTGGTTCCGTCTGCTGTATATACCTTTGGTGCTGTTGGATTTTTGCCCTTTTTAGTAAGTTTGACAAGAATTGCAGCTGCAGATCGTCAAGATATTCTCAAGATTATTCGCTCTGTACCTTCTCAAACTGTTAACTGGCGTGTATCTTTACTGAGAAATTTTTCTGTTGACATGGAAAAGTTGAGTCAAATACAGCAGCAGATTTTGTTGATTGGGAGTGCTAGCGATCGCTTACTACCATCAGTTACTGAGGTTGAGTTTCTCGCAGATGTTTTTCCCAACAGCCAAGTTTTTATCTTACCGGATAGCGGACATGCTTGTTTGTTGGAAAAAGATACTGATCTCTACGAAATTATGAAAGCTTATGACGAGAATTTGTAAAGGTATTTAGGAGGATTTGAGAGTCAGAAGTCAGAACAACCGCGCTACGGCGTTAACGTAAGTGGGGCGTAAGCATAGCAGGAGTCAGAAGTCAGGAGTCAGAAGTCAGGAGT
>JGI1201J43222_100330_pt1 | contig 12022 bp, 6 predicted proteins | sample MastesBC008_FD_43222 | JGI IMG/M metagenome (IMG submission 43222) | reverse complement strand
AAGTCTGATAAATCAGACTGGGTAAGGTTTGTAGTGCGTTTAAACGTACTTTGCTTATGACCCTTGTTCGCTAGAGCGGCAAAACTTTAGTGTTGAAATTGATTTCAAGGTGGGAATTTGGACAGAATGAGGTTGCTGGAAATTATCAGAAGCGGATTTTGTACGAGGTACAAACATACAGTTGTCTAGGTATTTACTTATGATTTTTTCCTAACGGCTAATCCTTCAAATCCTCTGTGGGGACTAGTTTATACCCAACGAACGCACTATATGTTACACTTTACAAGTCGCAGCGCGAGAAAATAAAATCCCCAGGAGTGAGCCCCCACCCCCAAACCAATCTCGTGGGAGTGATCCTTCTCGTGGAAGTGTACCTTCTGGTGCTTCTTGATAATTTTTATCGACTGTATTTATCACTTCTGTATACTGTGACCAATCCTTCCCACTATCATCATACCATCCCAGGCGGGAAATCCAACGAATATAAGCCTGTTGATCTTCTTGTTTAAACTCATCATTTATACCAATTCGATTTCCTGTCTTTAGCCAAATTTTCTTTTGTACGCTAAAACCAAAGCGTTGATCTGAGTGTTCTACCCATATTGAGTCAATATCTTGAAGGTCTTCGCAGGAGAAGTTTTTGAGGGAGTCTGAGTTCAAATAGTTTTGTTCTTCTCTATTCGCAACATAGAGCATAAGCTGATTCGTTCTTCTATCAGCTTGTCCCCATTTTTTGTTTACAAGTAAATTATTAAGGTCATCTAGATAATGTTCTTTTAAAGATTCCTTTACAGCCGTCTTAAGATTTTCATCCCCAGCTTTTGATAGTAAATCAATAAATTCTCGATGCAATGCTTCTACATTTTGTTTGGATAAAATTTTGATTTGCAGATTTTGGAATGGAGGACTGATATTAGCTATAGCTTTTCCTCTTTTTCCTTTGGATTTCAGACTTTTAAGGATATTGTAAGCTGATTTATATGCGTTAATCGCTTGCTGATTATTATCTTGCTCTTTAAATAAATTTCCTGAAGTTTTTAAAGTAAGGATACGAATTTGTGAAGCTGTATTAGAACTATATGCGTGTACTTTCTGTACATTACTGCGATCTAGATAATACTTTGCTTTTTTTAAATCCTTCGATTTTAACTTTTGGTAAGCATAAGATATACCAGAATATAGAACTGCTTTTCTGAGTTTATGGTCTTTTATATTTACGGATTGACCAGCTTGTGAAAACAATTCTTTGGCTTCAGAGTCAGAACCTTCATCTTCAAGTTCTCCTGCAAGTTTAGCCAATTTTTCAACTATTCCAAGATATTCATTACTATCTTGAATTTCTATGACTTTTTTTGCTGCTACAAAAGTTGATATCGCTGTAAATAATAAAGTAATAACTAAAACAATAGAACCAATACGAATCCGCTGTTTAGCTTTTTGATTCGCTTCACTCAATACCCGATTTATCTGTTCTATTGCTTCCTTTTCCTGAACAGCAATTTTCTCCTGAATTTCCTTCTCTCTACTAGCAGCTAAAAACTGCTTATCCTGATAACTTAAATTCTTATCTTTCGCCCATTTATCAGCATCTGCTAAAGCCTTTCCCCGCAAAAGTCGAGATTCATCTTTACCTCCAGAAGCAACCCAAAATTTAAAATTTTCCGAGTAGGGACGCAAATTATTTAATTCATTTTCAACCCAATTTTGGTTAAAAACTTCTTGATATATTTTGTTATAAACCCTTAATTTACCTTCTCGTCTCGCAACTAACCCCGAAAGCAGTAATTCACTTTGTTCAATAGTATTATCTGCTGTAATACTAATTGATAATGAACAAGATTCAAGCCCCCCTTCATAAGGGGGGTTGGGGGGATCTAAAATATCAGACTGCTCTTCTGAACACCGAATTTGTTGATATAAATCTAACAAATACCCAGCACGTTCCTCATTTCTAAAAATTCTGGAGCGAATCGTGCGTAAATGTTCCGGTTCATCTTGAGATTCCCAATTTTCAATAATTCGCGATTTGACAACTTCCTCAACAGTGCGCGAATTTTCTTGCTCCGATTCTTCGAGTATGAACTGACACAATTTTTGCGTCAGAAATGGTTGTCCCCCAGTCCAATATAAAATTTCTTCCATCACTGCTTGAGGTTCGCTAAATTTACCCTGCAAACCTTGTATTAACGGTTCAGTTTCATGCAATTGAAAACCTTTAAGAGAGATTGCTTTACCAATATTAAATGGGGTACGACTTTTATCTTGAATTAAATTTCCGGGTGATGCGACTCCCAACAAACAAAATGTGAGGCGTTTATATACGGGATTATCAACTCGCTGATTATAACAAGCACGAATAAAAGCAAAAAAATCATCCGTGGGAAACTTCAGACTGAGAACGCTATCAATTTCATCAATAAAAATAACAATATTTTCTTCAATTTCAACTAGTAGATGCTTTTCGAGAAAATTACTAAATCGCATCAAAGGTGAGTTTATTTGGTTTTTCTCCCACCAGTCTTTGAAGTTCAAATCCAGAACAAAGCTATCAATGAGCTTGACAATTAAATCTGCATACCAATTTTCTTGGGTAGCACTTTGAATACTTACAGAAGATAAATCAATCGATGCACATTCTACTCCAGCATCGGTTAGACGACTCATAGTTCTCACCCGCAAGCTGGATTTTCCCGATTGTCGGGAGTTCAGAACATAACAAAATTTACCATCTTGTAGCGCCTGATATAACTCATCATCAGCTTCCCGTTTGACGTAAGTGCTGGCATTTTCGGGTAAGCTGCCAGAAAATATATACTCATGAATATATTCGTCTTCGTCAAACATAATTCATATCACACCTATTTAAATAACCGTCATTGCGACATACACACTTACAGCAGTTCTCATTTATTTGAACAACACACCTCTTTCTTTCCTCCCTTGGGGGAGGTCAGGAGGGGGTTGGGGAGGTCAGGAAGAGGTTGGGGAGGTCAGGAGGGGGTTGGAGAAGGTCAGGAGGGGGTTGGAGGAGTTCAGGAGGAGGTTGAAGGAGTTCAGGGGGGGGTTAATTAACGCTTGGTATGTAGTAATCTATTTAATGGCGATTTGCTGGACATAAATTACCCTAAAAATTCTGAGAAGTACTGACGATATAAATTGCAACTAGGAACACAATCGTTACGAAGAATTTTAACCAAACCCAAACTGTGCAGTTTAAAAGTGATTTTCTGATCGAGTCGTACGGGTCGATCTGCATTCACCACTTGTTTATATGCTACCTCTAACTGAGAATCATTTTGTAAACTTTCTAACTGTTGTCCTAGGTGGTAACTAAAAATTCCTTGTACTGTGGGTGCAAGATTAATAAGTTCTTTTAAGGATATTTCCTGACTACCAAGGCTAGAAATTGCTTCCTGTAATAAATAAGGATGTCCTCCCACTAAACCCATTAATTCAATTATGTCTTGTTCTCCCAACTGACGATCTAATTCGTACTTCTTCACCAGTTCTTGTACTTGGTTTTGGTTAAACTCAGGTAATTCAACAGCTAATCCAACATTAAAGGGGGAGCGATTGATATCTAAAGTGGGATAAAGTTCAGTGGAATTAACCACCACTAACCGCAGTTTCCGCCAAATTTTACCCATTCTGTCCCCTTGCTTCGCGGTTTCATACCAACTCCGTAGCAATAAACAGAATTCAGGGAAAATATTTTCACATTGAAATAAACGCTCAAAATTATCGATCGCTAAAACTATAGGTTTATCAGTATTCGCTAATAAATATCTTTGAAAATAACGAGTACAACTAGTATTTAACCCCAAACTATCTTGCCAGTATTCATCCAAATTTGGCGGTTTATCTAAAATATCTGAAACATCAATACATAACCACTGTAAGAAACTTTTCAAGTCATTGAGAGTAGACTTATCCGCAAGCTTCAAGTCTAACTTTGCTGTTTGATAACCCTGCTGTCGAGCATGTTCCAATAATTTCTCTAACAGCAATGTTTTCCCCATTTTCTGCGCAGCTTTGATCCGAATTAACGCACCGGGTCGCAAAATTCCTTTTAAGCATTTTTCCTCAATGGGGGGTCGGTCAATATATATACTTATATTTGGATCTGGATTTCTCTCTGCTTCTACAGAATCTTCATTCACAGTTTTTTTTTCATCACCGGTATGGATTCTTGGGAAAAATCTTCCATTGCGATCGCAACCAAACCTTCATCAAAAGCTCTTTGGAAAATATCTTGATTGCTATCTTTTACTTCATACCCCAAAGCATCATAAAATCCTTGAGTAAATGCGATCGCAGTTTTGTCTTCAATCGGTTGGTTCATCCCGATCGCATAATTAATATGCTGACTAATTGCATTCGCAGACTCAAGAGAATTACAAGCATTGAGCAACACACAATTTACGTAATCAGCATGTAACCGAAACAGTAGTGCTAATCCTTGGGGTGGAACAGGTTTTTCATTACCTCCATCATCTTCTAACAGCAAACTACCATCTTCCAAACCATGTCCGCAGAAATGAACGATTTGGGGTTTTTCTTCAGCGATCGCTCTACGAATATCTTTGGGACGAACAGCAGTTCTTGTCCTAATATCAAATAAATCCCGTCTGCTTGCTCTACGGATTGCATCTTCAATTTCTCGTATTTCTTGATCCAAACGCAAACCAAGGGGGATTGCAGTCAAAATCAAAATTTTCTGCTGCTGAGTGTTTTGTTGTATGGGAGTATTAGGAATTGATATTACTTCTGGCTGGGAATTTTGTAACAGTTCTTCAGCAATAGCCTGTAAACTTAAATTTCCAGGATTTGACCTACGCGCAGCAGCAATTAAATCTTCAATCCAATTCTCAGCCTTTGATACTTTTATTAAATTAAATACAATTACTTGTAAGTTACTTCCACCAGCAATACTATCTAGATTTTTATCTAATTCAAAAGATAACATTTGCTCCAGTGATGCTTTGTTGGGAAAAGCATCCATCAAAGCATAGGTTAATTTCTTACTTTGTGGACCGGAAATATTCATATAACTTAATATAACTTCTTCCTCTTGTGAGAATTCTTGTTTGGACTGTCTATTTTTTCCTACCCTAATATCATCGGCAATTCTACTAAATACAGCTTCAATCAAAATTTTATTAAAAGGTGTTTGAGACTGTATTTGCAAGTTACTCAAATTTCTAATCCATTCTTTAGGAGATTCTGTAGCAATTTGTTTAAGACTAACCAAGATAGTACTTTTTGACTTACCCTCAAGTATCATCTCCAACAAAGGAACTAATTCAACATTAGCTGAATGTACAGTAAGAGAAACTAATTCCTCAGTACATTCTGCTAGTTTTCTCGCATTAATTGAACTTTTTAAAGTTTCTTCCAAATATTCTAATCTTTCTAGTAAACTATTTCTAAATAGAGTAGATTTAGACACATCTGTATCTATCTGTGCCTGAGTAATAACAAATGCTAAATGGATAGGAGAGCGCCAAGTCAATTTTCGATATCTGAGTCTTAAGAAACCCGCCCAAAAGACTTCTTGCCAGATTGGCGAATCATAAAATTTAGGAATATGAGGGCATTGATGATCCAACTGATAGCTAGGAAATTCTTGGCCTGATTCTGCTAATTTTTTTAAAGCTTGTTGAGCATAAATCGACAAGGAATTCCAACTATTTTCTAATGGTTCAAAGCAGCTAGATAAATCTTCGAAATATTCTGTTTCCTGACTGATTAATTCAACTAATGAGGGAACTCCATCTGCTAAGTCTGTTAAATTCAGAGCTTGTTCAATTCCCATTTCAGTAAATTTGCTTTGAACTTCCTGGTAAGAAAAACCCTTGACAAAAATTCGTTTAGCAATATTAAAAGGAGACTCTAAATCAGAAGGTTTATGACAACAAAGATTCCATAAAGGAGCACCTCCTACTACTAGAAAACGTAGTTTTTCACCGCCTTGTCCAGGAATTCCTATTTGCCTATGATATTCTCGTAGTAATAACAATAAGTCTTTTAATGGTTCTTCTGCAATACTAGTTAAAGCATGTAAAACAATTACTAAATAATTGGTAGTAGATTTCTTCCCCAAAAGATCCAGAATACTTCTTATTTGAAGGATAACGGGACATTCGGGATCTCGAGCAACTGCTTGCCTAAATTGGTTACATAAATCTGGTTGTGGTGGAATTTGAATAGATGCATCGATCAAGTTGTTCAGGAATATCTTCATAAACCGATCGCGATCCTGCACTCCTTGGGGGAGAGCCACAGCAATGAATTTCATGCCAGGTAAAGGAGATTTATTTGTGGCTATCAACTTAACTAGTGTTTTACAACCACTTCCACGTTGCCCCAATAAAGCAACATAATCTGATTTTAAAATTTCACATAAATCTTTTCTTAACTCTAAACGCTCAATTAGGACTGACATTACTCAGCCCTCCCCTTGTCTAACTCCGATTCCAAAAGAGAATGAGGATCGTTAGCTTTGATCGCATCAATTAAATAACCAGATAAAATCCGGAAACGAGCATTTTTTAACTTTTGCAGAACACCAAATTGTTTGAGAAAATCCAATGCAATATCGAGTTTATCCCTTGAAATAATAATGCCGTGGTGTTTGAAAACTTCAGTAATATCGCTTCTTTTTACTTCTCCTTTTATTGCAGTTAAGAGAGTAATCGCCATAGAATCCCATGTTTGAGCATATCTGTAATGCTCAAGTACGATATCCAAAAAATCAGGAGATTGCTCTATCTCTTCAATCATTGGATCACTAATTTCTGATACATCACTTTGACGAAGTTCATCTAGAAGCTGGAGGCAAAATTCTTGGATTAATACTGCAACACCTGCTGTACCCTCATAAATGCGATATGCTTGATTTTCATCAACTTCAAACCCCAATAGTTTCATCGGTCTTTGAATCAAATCTTTAGCAGCTTCTTTCGTGAGTCCTGTTAACGTCATTTCTTCTGCAAAGTTGCGAAATGGTCCACCTTCTATGGTGATCGCTTCCCGCAATTTAGCATGACCAGCAAGAAAGAATTCACAATAACCCTCATTTTGCAGTGCCCGCATCATATGTCCTAAATTAGAGCCACTGTTTAAATCTTTTTGGATCATTCTGTCTACTTCATCAAGCAGAAACACAAGGCGACTTTCTTGTTTATTTTTACTGTATGCTTTCAAAGCTGAAGACCAATCTTCTAAACTCATACCGATTGAGAAATCTTTACCCAACAACTCTAGGGTGTCTTTAAAGAAAGACTGGAAATCAAAAAAAGTCAACGGACCAATAACCTTCCATTCCCGTTTCTGCAATTTTCTCTTCAGCTTTTCCAGAAAGGAGGTTTTACCACTGCGGTGAGCACCAATAATGATTCCTCCTCTTTGCTCGCCACTGGTTATGCGTGCTAATTCATTTTCACGTCCAAAAAAAAGTTTAGCAATTCCCCTGGTTTTGTAAGGTAGCATCCCCGGTAAGGCAACTACATTAATTTGTCCAAATAGAAACCTGGCTAACCAAAAGAGTAAATTATTTTCCGGTACTACAATCATTTCTGTCAAAGATGAGGGACTAAACCAAATCACTTGTAATGGCGATAGCCCGTGAGGACATTTATCAATCACAGAAGCAAAAATTAAGAATGCTCCATTTCTTTGTTGGGTAATCTGCTTTAAGCGATCGTGTTGCGTACAGTCTTTTTCTCGACTCAAATAAAAAATCGCGTTTTGTGTTGGGAGTTGCAGACCAGTTTCGGGAAGAGTAATTTCCCAAAGACTACCATTAGAAAAATATGGAGAAGTAATGAGAGTTAAGTCTGTAGCTCTCATCTGCCGCATAATCGCTTGTGCTAACCGCTGAAAATCTCGAATTGATTGATTATTGATTGCTAGACGAATTTCCTCAATATCTTCAATGCGCGTTTCAATTGCTTTTAAATCTTCGTTTCTGATTCCTAAAACTGAGCTAAAACGGTCACATCTGTAACGAGTTTCCTGACTGAGTGGATATTCTTGTTGTACAGCTTTTGAAAACTCCTCTTCATAGTGCTTCAGTACTTGCTCATATTGTTGTAATTTAACTTCACCTCTCTTTATGAGAACTGGGGTCAAATATTCTGGAATTCCTTCTAGTTGTATAGCATTACAGCTAAATTTATAAGCAGACTCAATTGGATATCCAGCACCCAGTACATCATAAAAAGCAATTGCAAATTGTAAAGCAGCACGATCACCAATTGCATGATTTGTTCCAATCACATAGGGAATATATTGAGCGATCGCAGTAGCTTGTATTTGCGAATAACAACCATCTAGTAATACACAATCCACCCGATCAGCAAATAATTTAAATAGATTTGCTAAAATCTCAGCACTCACTACACTGGTTTTTCCAGTTTCATCTTCAAGGGCTAAACCCTCTTCTGCACCATGTCCCAAAAAATGCACAATCTGAGGTTCGCGATCCAATAAACCGCGAAATAAATCATCAGTCCGCACTGCCCATGTGGAGGTAATTTCAAATCCCTGGCGACGTTTACTACGTCTCAAACCTTCCTGAATTTCCCGTATCTCCTCATCTAAAAGTAGCCGCGTTGCATCCTTAGGATTTGCTGCCAAAATTAAGATTTTTTGCACCATTCACTTAAAACTCATAAGGTTTTCTTACTCAATAGGTTTTGCCAGTCACCAGAACACCTAATTTGGCAATATATTTTTACTACTCACTTACCTTAGTTTCTTGAACTCGTTACCTTCCAGCCATTGACCAATCAATTCAGTTACTGCTTAACTCATTTTTGCTATGTAACGTTTAATCAGCATTTAAATGTTTCTTCTGTAACTTCAATAGCATGGATAAATATTACACTTTATCAGGATTTAATAGCTAATTATACTGAAACAAAACTACAAATGCACAAAATCTGATTCCGGACTATCTTATATTTCACGCATATTAATATTTTATTGTCCGAACTGTGCCGTATGTTATCTGCAAAGTATAAACCTTACCAATAATTTTATTTTTCATAAACGCTGTTTAACTTATTTCTGATAGACAGCTTGAAATTGAAGTTGATAATATTACCCAATCGCAAATCCCTAATCCCCAATCCCCAATCCCTAGTCGCCATATGCCGCTTGCGGCGGCACGCAGTGCTATCCCCAATCCCCCAAACGTACAGCAGTTGTCAGAGGTAATTCCTAAACAAAGCTATACTTAATACCGACTCCCGCTCCTAAACATAAACGTAACCCCCTACAAACGGTAGGGAACAATTATGCTTAGGTTTTTAGTCCGTGTCAGAAGTGGGAAGAACTCCAATTTGGTGTAGGGTGAAAAAATAACTTCATGAATAGTAATTTATCTCAAGCTTCTTTATCTCAAGCTTCTTTATCTCAAGATAATTCACCTTCTCCTCGACCGGCGGTGATTATTTTTACTAGTGTACTTCATCTAGCAGTACTATTGGTATTCCTACCCCACACTTTTAGCTGGGCTGCTGTAGGGGTCGCAGTCTTATTACACTGGATGACAATAGGTCTGGGAATTTCCTTTGGCTTTCATCGTTTAGCAACCCACCGCAGCTTACAGACTCCCAAATGGTTAGAGTACTTCCTGATTCTTTGTGGTACTTTAGCCCTGCAAGGAGGTGTGTTTGGCTGGGTTGGATACCATCGACTACATCATCTGCATTCTGACCAACAAGGAGACCCCCATAACTCCCGAGAAGGTTTTTGGTGGAGTCACATCAACTGGTTAATGCACACTGTTCCCAGCAAAAATGAATATCCACGTTTTATCAAAGATATAGCTGATGACCCGTTCTATCGTTTTTGTCATCGGTATTATATTGAACTTCAGGTAGCATTAGCAATTATCTTATATTTTCTTGGTGGCTGGTCTTTTGTTATTTGGGGAATATTTGTACGCTTATTTGTCGGACTTCACTCTACTATGTTCGTCAACAGCGCTTGCCATATGGTAGGGTATCGCAGTCATGATTCAAACGATACTTCTACTAACTGTTGGTGGGTTGCTTTCCTAACCTTCGGTGAAGGCTGGCATAATAACCATCATGCTTTTCAGTATTCTGCGCGTCATGGTTTGAAATGGTGGGAAATTGACATTACTTGGATGACCATTCGATTATTGCAAATCCTTGGATTAGCTACCAATGTCAAAGTTGCACAAAAGTCATCAAGTACAAGCGACCGCAAATTAGCAGATTAAAAGGGAATGGAGAAGGGAGAACACAGAAAAGAAACCCGATCCAAAATACTCTAGTTAATAAATAAATCCGTAGCTTTTTTGCTTCCCTAAACCCTTTAAAAGCGATAAAACTAGCTCAAAGTCCCCCTTCCTAAGGGGGTTTTCAAATAATTTTGTCTTTCAAACATGCTGCACTTACACCATCTTTCCTTTACAATTAGCAACTAAAAAACAATTCCCTTCTATCTCCTGCTCAAACTTCCCTTCTCAATCAAAGGATATTGAATATATGACCCCAACCCAAGCACCAGAAAAAAAAGAACAAGAAATCATTACTCCTTCTAGCCCTAATTGGAGCGATCGCATTTCTCATCTACCAACCGGAGAACGCTATCTTTACCAACTTTTTAGCTTGATTAAAGAAGGTAATTTAACAGTAATTAACCCAGCAGGTAAAGTTTTCCATTTTGGTCGGACAGATATTTTACCAGCCCTACGTTTGCGGGTTCGTAACCCCGGTACCTACGATCGCGTCTTGGCTTTCGGTGCGCTTGGGTTTGGTGAAGCGTATATGGAAGGTTGGTGGGATGAGGAAAACGATAATCTCATTGAACTTCTTGGTTTGTTTTATCGTAGTAACGTATACGCAAAAGCGAACCAAAGAGTAACAATTCCCCTATTGTTCAAAGTATTAACACAACGTCTGCGCACATTACCCACTCAAATTCAAAATAGTCGTAAAAACGTACAATATCACTACGACTTAGGAAACGATTTCTATCAACTTTTTCTCGACCCAACATTAACCTATTCCTGTGGTTATCGGATTCAAGAAACCGATTCCATAGAGCAAATGCAGCTGCAAAAATATGAATTAATTTGTAAGAAACTAGCGCTAAAACCCGGAGAATCCCTAATTGATATCGGTTGTGGATGGGGTGGAATGCTGATCTACGCTGCTGAAAATTATGGCGTTACTGGAACGGGTATTACTCTGAGTGACGAACAAGCAGCACTAGCAAAAGAAAGAATTAAAGCAAAAGGTCTGAGCGACAAAATAAAAATCGAGATTGCTGATTACCGAGAAATAAAAGGACAGTACGATAAATTTGTCAGCATCGGGATGTTTGAACATGTTGGTAAAGATAGTTTTGCAACCTTCATGGAAAAAACATCAGAATTATTAACTCCCGATGGAGTAGGTCTGTTGCACACAATTGGGACCGAAGGTAATGAACGAATCGGTACTTGGACTGCTAAATATATTTTTCCTGGTGGTTACATTCCACAGCTTCGGGAATTGACGCAAGAACTTTGGGGCGCTAAGCTATCTGTTGCCCATTGTGAAAATCTCAGACCTCACTACGCAGAAACTCTAAAATATTGGGCTGAAAATTTTACTGAAAATAGGGAAAAAATTGCATTGTTGGGAGAAACATATAATGAAAAATTCCTACGTATGTGGTATCTCTATCTACAATCTTCCGAATCTTCTTTTAGGTATGGTAGCTTACATGTTTATCAGCTACTTTTTTATAAGGGTAAGCAATGGAAGTTAGATTATCCTTTAAGGTTTAGTTAAAAGCTAATTGGTAATTGGTAATTGGTAATTGAAGATTTCTCAATACCTGTATAAGTTGCAGATTTAGGAATGTATCGATAACAGTCAGCAACGAATTAAAGGTATTTTGTTACATTTAATTGAATAATACCAAATAAAAATTAAGAATAGGTTCTGACTTTTGTTTAGCTTCATCATTGCCAATTACCCATTACCCATTACCCATT
>JGI1201J43222_100329_pt1 | contig 12067 bp, 8 predicted proteins | sample MastesBC008_FD_43222 | JGI IMG/M metagenome (IMG submission 43222) | reverse complement strand
ATAGACAAATATTGGCGCTAAAGCGCTACTACAAACATATTTTTTCATAAGTAATTAAGCGGACATCATATGATTTGTGCGTAGCACCGTACCAATTCTCACCAAAAAATAAAAAACCCCACAATGGGGGTTAAAAAATCGAAATATTAAAAATTGATTTTGAGCCGAGATTAAAATTATCCACAGCTAAAGTATGTAAAGCAAACCAAAAAGAATAATCCAAATTACGTCTACAAAGTGCCAGTAAATCTCTGCCGCCTCAATACCAAAGTGAGATTCGCTGCTGTAGTGACCAGCTTTGAGAGAACGTAAAAATACAGCCAAAATTGCACATACGCCAATGAAAACGTGCAGTCCGTGGAAACCTGTTAACACATAAAATGCACTAGCATACAAGTTTGTGGTTAAACCAAATTCCAAATGGTAATACTCATACGCCTGTCCGCAGAGAAAAACGATTCCCATCAATGCAGTAATGGCAAACCAAATTCTCATCCCTGTGACATTATTTTTCTTAATCGCAGTGTCTGCGTTATGGATGACAAAACTGGAAGCAATTAGAATCGCGGTGTTTACTCCGGGTAGCAGCAGTTCTCTTTCTGGAGTTCCAGGGGGTGGCCAAACCGGTAACTCAGAACGGAAAATTAGATACGCTGCAAACATACCCATAAAAATCATTCCCTCGGCAATGAGGAAAACAAATAAACCAGTTATACGGTGGTCTGGATGTTCGGCATGATGTCCTGCACTTGCCACATGGTGATGATTGAGTTCCGTTTTTGCCGGATCTACTGTTTGAGTTTGCATAAATATTAGAATTCGATACTTGTACTACTGCTAATGAGCTTCGCGAGCAAAAATTAAGGTTAAATATCCCAAATCTTCACCCCCACATGTTCAATTTATCTTTTCAAGATCTAGCTCCTTCATAGAAGCGAGTATACTGCTATATTGTCATTAACATTCTGGTTCTAGCAGGCGAAGTAACGCAATTAATTGGGGTTATTCCCAGGCAACTAAAACCTGGGAATATTTAAATTTCTATCATCAGGAGAGCAAAAGTAAAAACATACCTCTTGTTTTCAGAAAAGATTTGATCTAATTACTTTCCCTTATTAGACTCGGCATTTTTTCCTTCCTGCTCGGCTCGCAAAATTGAGTTGGGACCTGCTGCTAAGACTGGTTCTTTTTCATCGGAAAGGGGTACATCAACCTCATCAATACTATATCCCATACCGTATTCGTAGGGCCCACAAATAAGTACTGGAGTAGTCTCGAAGTTTTCAATAATTGGTGGAGAGGTTGTTTTCCATTCCAGAGTTAGTGCTTGCCATGGATTATTACCAGCTTTTGGTCCATACATCCAACTCCAAATTACGTTGATGATGAATGGAAGAGTGGAAATTGCCAGTAAGTAAGAACCGTAAGTACAAATTTGGTTGAGGTCAGTAAATTGGGGGTCGTATTGAGCAATACGACGATTCATACCCATCATTCCCAATTTGTGCATGGGTAAGAAGGTCATGTTCATACCGACAAATGTCAGAGCAAAGTGAACTCTACCCCAAAATTCATTAATCATCCGTCCGGTAATTTTAGGGAACCAATGGTAGTAACCAGAGAAGATCCCGAAAACTGCACCACCGAAGAGAACGTAGTGCAAGTGGGCGACAATAAAATATGTATCGTGGACGTGAACGTCAAATGGTACAGAAGCCAGCATTACGCCACTAATTCCACCAATCACAAAGGTGCTTAAAAAGCCCATTGAAAAAAGCATGGCACTGTTGAGACGAATCTTTCCACCCCACATTGTTGCCAACCAACTAAATATCTTGATCCCCGTGGGTACGGCAATAATCATGGTGGTGATCATGAAGAACATCCGCAACCAACCAGGAACACCACTAGTAAACATATGGTGTGCCCAAACAATTAGACCCAAAAAGCTAATTGCTAAGGAAGAGTAAGCGATCGCTCGGTAACCAAAAATTGGTTTGCGGGAGTGGACGGGAATTACCTCGGAGATAATGCCAAAAAAGGGCAAGATCATAATGTAAACCGCTGGGTGGGAGTAGAACCAAAACATATGTTGGTAAACTACGGGATCGCCACCGCCAGTAGGATTGAAAAATGCCGTTCCAGCAATCAAGTCAAAGGAAAGCAGAATTAAAGCACCTGCAAGTACTGGAGTAGAAATCAATGCTAAAGCTGAAGTAGCTAACATCGCCCAGCAGAACAAAGGCATTTGATTGAAACCCATACCAGGGGTTCGCATTTTGAATGTGGTAACTAAAAAGTTAATCGCACCCAAAATTGACGACGTACCCAAGAGCAAGACACTTATAATCCAGATGGCTTCACCAACCTGACCCGTAACCAAGCTCAGGGGTGGGTAAGATGTCCAACCCGCATCGGGTGCATCACCAACAATCAAACTACTAATTAGTAATAGTCCTGCGGGAGGAACAATCCAGAAAGCAAGAGCATTCAAACGGGGGAATGCCATATCTTCTGCCCCAATCATTAGGGGAATTAGATAATTAGCAAATCCTGCACCTGCTGGTACAATCCACAAAAAAATCATAATTGTGGCATGCAGGGTAAACAAACCATTGTAGGTTTCTGGACTTACAAAATCTGATGCTGGAGTTCTTAACTCCGTACGGACTAAATCAGCAAATACACCACCCAAGCAGTAAAACATGAAGGTGGTAACCAAATATTGAATGCCAATTACTTTATGGTCGGTGTTGAAGGTAAAGTATTCCCACCATTTTCGTTGACGGTGTTCAGTCACTGGGACTGATGGTACTTCCGGTTTAATCTGTGCTTTGGTCATAAATAATTCTGAGTTAAGTCAGTTATTGGTTTTTGCTTGTTGGTTATATTTTTCGTAGGGCTTTCCACCAACGACTAACTGGCTTCCTTAATGATGGTGATGAGCAGCGTGCATATCATTGGGGATTATTTCCGATGAAATTCCCATTGGTTCGGTATAGGAAGCAAGTGCAACTGCTTGCTCCATTTGTTGAGCGCTAGCAATTTGTTGCTGTTTCATCCAGCTATCAAAATCTTCCTGGGTGTGAACTATAACTTGGGTTCTCATTGCGCCGTGGTAGGGACCGCAAAGTTCAGCACAAACTACAGGATAATTACCTAATTTGTTGGGGGTAAAACTTAATTCAGTCTGGCGACCGGGAATTAAATCTTGTTTTAAGCGAAATTCAGGTACCCAGAAAGCATGAATTACATCATTAGCATTCATATTTACCTTTACTTGTCGACCCTCAGGAACGTGAAGCTCCCCTGAGACAACCCCAGTATCTGGGTAGGTAAAAATGAAAGCATATTGCAAACCTGTAACGTTAACAACTATTTCTGAGTTGTCGTTTACTTTTACACTCGCAGGTAATGCCTCACTATCTGCAGGATTATCTCCATCTGACTGGGGATCGGATGCTAATAGTGGTTGTCCATCGCTTAAAGTGGCAGCGACAGCAGTTCCCGGCGCGCTTCTAGTTTCTGTCGCCACTGGGTTTGTATTTTCTTTGCTGGGACCCAATCCTCCGATTTGCTGATAGACATCAAAGCTGTAAACTGATATACCAAGTACAATAACAGCAGGAATAGCAGTCCAAAGTATCTCTAAGGGTACGTTACCATGTACTGGCGGACCATCCTCATTATCGCCAGCACGGCGACGATAGCGAATAGCGCAGTAAATTATTACACCTTCCACAATTAAGAATATGCCTGTGGATACGGTCATCATGGAATTAAACAGACCATCCACTAAATCGGCTTCGTCAGAGGCTGCTGAAGGTAGCAATCCGTGGTTTTGACCATACCACAGACTTGCTAAGGTCAGAACAATGCCTATGAGTAATGTCCAGATCGAATTTGGAATTTTCACGGTTGATAAAATTAACGACTTTACTGTCTTAGATAAAACGACCCATCTACTAAGGTAATCCAGCCTATCGGATATATAGACATTGAGTCTGAAATCTTTATTAATTTTTTCGGTCGTTTCTCTTATTTAATGATTCTGTACAACTCTGAAAAAATAGATAAATCGACCGAAATAGCAAAGAATTCTTATATGCCTCTTTTATCCATCAAGGATTGTTTACCATCTGCAGGGAATATTCAAGTAATTAATACCATAAAGATGATATTTTTTTTAGTTTGAAGATCTAATATTTTGGTAATTCAACTGCCCATTATTTGCAGTTGGGACTTCAGTCTTCAAAATCTTTGTTAAGAACACCACAAAGTACGAGCCTTGAGATTGAGAACATATTTTGATACGGTGCGGTGCGAATACGGAATTAAAAACTAAGAACCTAGGAACCAAGAAAATACTAACTAAGAAACTGAGGACATAGTATAACCTTGTATTTATGACTCGTGAGAGTTCTAGGACTGAAGCAAATTTATGCAAATTAATTTCGATACCAAACCAAACTTATATTTATCTACACAATATCGGCAAGCTAATTATTAAGGATCTTATAGGACAAGATCTGAATATCGGAGCATGCACAAGCCCCTATTATAGCTTTGAAGTCTACATCACAGTTTTGTTAATTTCTCAATTACTAGAATAACTTACGAATGCTTCGGTTAGATATAAACCTGAGGTTATCACCTAAACCTCTGCAATTAAACTGTTCTGATAAATATTCTGCAATGTTTGTCAATACCTCAATACTTTGTTAGGGATTTAATTCTTTAATGATTTAATTTTTCAGTACTTAATTATTCAGTACTTAATTATTCTAAATTTTATAGTCAAATACTGCATTAACTATAAAACATGTTTATGACTACTAACCTTCTATAGGGAAATTATCATCGCCTGTATTTCCTCCTACTCGAAAATAATTTTTTGCTGTGGCTGCGATTACTTTATTCTAAGTGCCTTTTAAAGTAAAGCAAATTTGGGATTAACCATTGGAAAATGAAGAAATAGGACCGGTTATAGATATAAAACACTATGTTCTACTAACATTGCGTTTTATTACTTGAGAAAAAGCCGATATTGTAATATTTAAAATTTAATACACAAATCTAACTTTAACACTCAAATCAAACTTCAATACTCAATTAATTTTTTGTCATATTTTTCTCATCCGATTAACACTGCATAGCAATATATCATGATGTGTTATTGCTCACCGTGAAAAACACTGTTTACCTTAACATTCTTGCTTAATATGGCCGTATATGTGCAGTTATCATCATTATTCTCTGGTGTGCTCTATGTTTGGCCACCACCGGATAGTACAAGTCAAGTCTAAAGAACTACAATTATAGCGGATTGCAAGTCAGTGAGTTACAGCGAAAAAAGCTAAAAGCTAGGTATAAGGATTATTTAATTCCTATCTCTTGTATCCTGACTACTGTTAGCGCAGTGTTAGCGGTAGCGGGGCGTTAGCACATAGGCTCATTTCTGCAATCACATGTTTCTCTGACAAAAAATAGCTAACCCCGTCTAAGTCTAAATAAATAGGGTGTAGACAGGGTTCAAGTGTTCAACGATTTTGTTCGAAGTCAGTCCGCGATCAAAAGCGAACGTAATTAAAATTTAGTGTTTCTGTGGCAGACGGGATGTACCGGAAATTAATTCGGAAGTAAACTTAACAATCACTTCTTAATTCAAAAATTACTTCTGGATTCAAAATCAATTCTAGATTCGAAAACCAATTCTGGGTTACCGGAATCAATGCAGGTGCGATCTCTCACTTGACCGCACTTGCTTTCTTCGTTGAGAATATTTATTCGATAACACTAACCAAGGTTGAAATTTCAGAATCAGCTAATGTTGGAATTGTCAAAATGGGGGATTGCTGCAAGATAAATTCTTCTTTGCTTGCAACTACTGGTAAAAACTGACGCGCATGTGTTGCAACCTGTACAGTTTTTACATCATACATTTGAGTAATCAGTTTGGGGTACAAACCAACGCCAATAATTGGAATTAACAAGCAAGCAGTAATAAACAACTCGCGGGGTCTAACATCAGGGACAAAAGTGTCGAGTTTTAATTCCTCGTTTTGCTTGCCGTAGAAAACTTCACGCAACATGGAGAGTAGGTAAATTGGAGTTAAAATTACCCCTACCGCAGATAACAGTACAATAATCACCTTGAAATTGGAACTGTAAACATCGCTGTTGGTAATTCCGAGGAAAACCATCAACTCGCCTACAAAACCACTCATTCCTGGTAAAGCCAGAGAAGCCATTGCACCGGCGGTGAATAAACCAAAGGTTCTAGGCATTAATGCAGCCATACCACCCATTTTGTCCATCATCAAAGTATGGGTGCGTTCGTAGGTGACACCAGTTAGGAAGAATAAAGCTGCAGCGATCAAACCGTGGGAAAGCATTTGTAATACCGCACCACTCATACCGATTTCTGTGTAGGAAGCAATTCCAACTAACACAAATCCCATGTGAGCGATGGATGAATATGCTAAGCGACGTTTGAGGTTGGTTTGAGCAAAAGCACAGCATGCACCATAAATAATATTTACAACCCCTAAAACAGCTAACATTGGGGCGAAGTAAACATGTGCATTGGGTAACATTTCCATATTGATGCGGATGAGAGCATAACCGCCCATCTTTAATAGCACGCCTGCTAAAATCATCGAACCTGGAGTTGAAGCTTCACCATGAGCATCGGGTAACCAGGTATGGAATGGAAAAACTGGTAACTTAACACCAAAGGCAATAAAGAAACCTGCATAAGCAAGCATTTCAAAAGCTTTGGGATATTCCTTCATTCCCAGAGATGCCATATCGAATGTGAATGTATCTCCGTGGAAAGCCATCGCAAATCCACCGACCAAAATGAAGATGGATGCAGCAGCAGTGTAGAGAATAAATTTAGTCGCAGCATAACGACGTTTTGCTCCACCCCAAATCGAAATTAGTAAGTATACAGGTACCAATTCGATTTCCCACATTAGGAAGAACAACAACATATCTTGAGCGGCGAAAACACCTACTTGGGCGCTGTACATCACCAGCATCAATGCATAAAACAGACGCGGTTTCTTCTCTACTCTCCAAGCTGCAAATATTGCCACAGTATTAATTAAACCCGTGAGCAATATTAGTGGCATAGATAAACCGTCTACTGCCAGCGACCAATTCATACCCAATTGAGGTATCCAAGAATAACTTTCTGCCAGCTGTAAACTTGAGTTTTGTAAGTCGTAATTACGCCAGAAACCGTAAATTGTTAATGCGAAATCTGCAATTGCTACTCCTAAGGCATACCAACGGACAGTCTTACCATTTTTATCTGGAATTAATGGAATAGCAAATGTTGCTAATAACGGAAAAATAATGATTGCAGTGAGCAAAGGAAATTGAGTAATCATTCTTTTGGATACTCTTAAACTACGTAAGAATTTCGCCTTTCATATAGACTTGTATCTCGCACTTGCATCCGCCGATAATTGCGAATTCACACTCTTGTTTGAGAAAAAAAACTGATAACTGTTCAAACAATTTATGACAGGTTATAAAGACAACTAGTGAGTCATTTTTGTGATTCCAACTCAAAATATAATGCCTAAAACAACATGTCAAAATTTGTCTGCTTAATTATTAGTAGTCGGCTAAAAACATTTACTAGATGTGATATATCCATATTTTTTGTAGTAAGTGCAACAAAGTTACATCTGGAATATGGATGTTGAATTCAAAAATTGCGTTTATAACCGACTACTAACAGTTAACTAAAAAAACTAAACTAATTTGCACAAGAAATAGGAGTGTTACAATTTCTAATCTGGCCTACGGGAGAATTTAAATTCTTAACTTTACCAAATTTGAGATTATTCTTGGTCAGGTTTATCGGCTATGACTGAATTGCTTATACAGTACGTTTTAAAAATCTATTCCATCAAGAAATCAAACAATCAGCCAACTTTTATTTATTTTTGTAAACCTACAAGCTGAAATATATTCTCGGATACAACAGAAGCGAAAATTTAGATATCTACATGCTGATATTTATAGTCGATACACATTTGACCATGACGAGCTAAATTCATACTTCTTTGCATTACAAAAATATCTCCTGCGAGCTCAACTATTGTTTCGTACACCACTGCTTGTTCTCCAGGTGCAACTAAATCAACGTTGTTCATTGCGAGTTGTTTATTTTTGTTCATTGCTTGTTATTTCATTCACAAAGCTTTGGTAAAGCTTATTCAAAAAGAAGTGACAAACTGGTGACAAGATCGCAAATTTTTTCAACTTTTTTATTTTTAGGGGTAATTTTCTTATTTTTAGGGGTAATTATGAGTAATTTTGCTTAAGAATAAAAGATATTATTGATAATAATTAGTAAATAGCAAATTGAAGCATTATATAGCGCCTTCAAACAAACCGCGATAAATCTGATTCTGAAGTTCATGCTTCACCTTTCAAGCCAAGGTAAAGATGTCCTACAAACCCTAGCAACGGTATTTTGTTTTTATACATTTCTTAACATTAAAGTAAAGTTTATCGCGCCAGGAAGATTAATAGTAAGATTTTATTTTCGTAAATATTATTTTCGTAAATATTATTTTTGCGACTTTTGGTTTTTGTGAGTAGAATATTCTCGAATCAGACTAAAATGTATGGAAAAATAAACTTGTGAATATCAAGATTTCATCATTTGCAAGTATTTCATAACTCAAATCTTCAACAGCATATAGTCAAAGAATAGGAGCGCTGAGATTAGTCGTAATTTTGTAAGTCGTAATTTTGTAAAAAAAAATCAAAGGGACTGCCAATTGTTATCGTTTAGTCCCAAGAACCTGAAAAATACCTAAAGCTTCACGGGAAAACTGGCTAGCTTGCTTCAAAGTATTAGATGAGATTTAATATCTCACCCTGGTCTATACGCTAGGGTATAGGTGAATCAGTACTAATTTATTAGTGCCGATAAATATTTGGAATATCCATAGCTAAAATTTTCACAGCTGGGGATGTCCATTAATAACACGTTCATAGCTAACATATTGCAGGCAAAAGGTATTGTTTATGAGCGAATTTGTCCTAGAACAAGAGAATCTAGTAACCACAAAACAGCACGAACCACGGGAAAAGATTCGTCGCCTGGTCTGGAAATTATGTATAGCTACTTTAGTTTTAATGGCTATAGGTAGCGCAACCCGAGTCATGAATGCCGGATTAGCTTGTCCGGATTGGCCATTGTGCTATGGTGAATTGGTGCCTGCAAAGCAAATGAATCTTCAGGTTTTCTTAGAATGGTTTCATCGCTTAGATGCAGCACTAATTGGCTTTGGTGCGATCGCACTTTCTGGTTTATCTTGGTGGTATCGTCGCTCCTTACCCCGTTGGTTACCATTTGCAGCAACCTTCGCCCTCTTCTTAATAGTTTTTCAGGGCATACTAGGAGGACTTACCGTTACCCAACTGTTACGGTTTGATATTGTCACAGCCCACTTAGCAACAGCATTATTATTTTTTATTACCCTGATAGTAATTGGTGTAGTCCTTACTCCCTATCAAGGTACCGGTACTGTTGCTCGCCTACCTTGGGTAGGTTTAACTGCAGCAATTTTTGTCTATTTGCAAAGTTTACTTGGAGCATTGGTTGGTTCTAGATGGGCTCTACATCAATGTTTTGGCGATTCTCAACTTTGTGCTGTCATGTATAGCCATATAATTGGCATTCTCCCCCCTACAGCAGCAACTTTAGCAGTAGTATTTATTGCGTGGCGCACGCCTGCTTTACACGCAGTGTTACGAAAATTAGCGAACTTAGCCGCTTCTTTATTGATTTTGCAACTGGTTTTAGGTTTCGCGACTTTCCGGCTGCACTTACAGGTAGAGCCATTGACAGTTTCCCATCAGGCTATCGGAGCGGCTTTGTTAGGAACTTTAGTTGCTTTCACAACATTTGCAATTCGTGACTGGTATTCCGTTTCTAATAGTTCTACTCCTACAAGTGTTACTGAGTCATCTACTACAAGTTAATTAGTAGTAGTTGAGCAGTAAATAAGTAAAATCTATCGTCATAATTGATTTGAGATGGGGTAAATAAAAGTTAATTGTGCTAAATTTTGTGGGTGTTAGTCAGAGTATTAGTGTCGGGAGTTGCTAGTATTGGGATTTACTGAAGTATATTCTCCATCCAGAATCACCATATATCCGCTCATTCTGGAAAATACCTATTCTGGAAAATTAATATAATTACCCACAGGAATACAGCCCACAGGAAAGTCGAACTTCCCCATCTCAACCCCCATTTCCCAGGTAATTATTTGTTATTGGATGGAAGGTTCAAGCGATTTGATTAAAAATGCTACGGATTAATTAGCTAAAAAACTCTTAACTTAGAATTTATAGCTGGTTGTTGGCGAGTATTGCCAACTTAAAGATGGAAACACTAATGGGAAAAGCAGTAAGATTGAAGCTTTTTCGGGTATCCCGTTTATTGTAGATTACCCCAAGCAGGTCATGGTATGGGGTTTGCTTAAGTCCTGACAGATTCTTATTGCAAAATTTCGAGATTGAATTCCGGCGCAAAATCCGATCAAAAATCAAATCAAACCAACCCAACTCAAAATTTGGTCTAGCAAGTCTCAATCTCGATTTTTGAATAATGAAATTTTCTTGTTTACTCGAACTTGAAGATTACGAAAGGAACTATTTGTAGCAAAAACTTTTCTCGTTGCTATTAGATTTTCTCTCCCTGTCACACAGGCGCTCAGTATAAGTTGTCAACCTTCATAAGGAACTAATTGTCAAGATGATTGAGACAAACGTCTCTCGCCACCACGAAACCTTTCTCCAGGTAGTCCAAAGCTATTACCAGCTGACAAAACCTCGAATCATTCCCCTACTATTGATTACTACAGCTGGAAGTATGTGGATTGCTTCTTCGGGAGAGGTAGATCCATTGCTTTTGTTAGCAACTCTTGCAGGTGGAACCTTTGCAGCTGCTAGCGCCCAAGTAATCAATTGTGTTTATGACCGAGATATCGATTATGATATGGAGCGCACGCGTCACCGTCCCATGCCCTCCGGTAGAATTCAAGGGCGGGATGCGATTATTTTCGCGATCGCTTTAGCTATCATTTCCTTTACCCTATTAACTGTTTGTGCCAATCTATTAGCTGCAATGTTAGCGATGTCTGGTATCGCATTTTACGTGCTAATTTACACTCACTGGCTCAAGCGTCATAGCACACAAAATATTGTGATTGGTGGGGCTGCAGGTGCGATCCCCGCATTGGTGGGATGGGCTGCAGTCACCAATAGCTTAAGTCTCACAGCATGGTTAATTTTTGCTATTGTTTTTGTGTGGACGCCACCTCATTTTTGGTCTTTAGCTTTAATGATTAAAGATGATTACGCAAAAGTAGGCGTACCAATGTTACCAGTTGTGGCAGGTAGCGAGCCAACTGTCAAGCAAATTTGGTGGTACACCCTAGTTACTGTTGCTGCTAGCTTGTTACTGGTTTATCCCCTCCACGCAAGTGGAATTGTCTATGCTTGTGTTGCTTTGGGATTAGGTAGCGTATTTATCCAAAAAGCATGGAAATTGTTAAATAATCCTGAAGATCGTACTTTAGCTCGAGGGATGTTTCTCTATTCCATTTCCTACATGATGTTGTTGTGTTTGACTATGGTAATTGATAGTCTTCCTTTAACTCACAATGTCATTAACTTTGCAGTGAGTAAATTCCACTTCATTGGTTAAAGATTTTCCTCGCTTCAAGTCGGTTAGTATACATTCAGAAAAAATAAATTCAAAAAAACCGAGTTCCTAACAAACTCGGTTTTTTTGTTGCTGGATATCAGTCTGCTATGTAAACCGATCTGTAACGCTACGCACACTCAACTTTTGCTTCTGTTAATGGTCATTGGTTAATCTTGTGATTTTCTTACAGCTATGGTTATACAGATTGAAAAAAATACTTCCACACATCATTTTTTTCAATCTTTTCCCCATCACCTTGTCATATCATGTCCGCTTAATTACTTATGAAAAAATATGTTTGTTTGTAGTAGCGCTTTAGCGCCA
>JGI1201J43222_100328_pt1 | contig 12117 bp, 7 predicted proteins | sample MastesBC008_FD_43222 | JGI IMG/M metagenome (IMG submission 43222) | reverse complement strand
AAATTATTACTCAACTGCAGACATAACGGGTGTATATAAACAGGACTTACGCAGCGATAGCGGATCCGCAAGGTAGCGCAGCTATAGCGTGTCCGCAGGACATAGATTTATCATTGCGACCGGAACGTAGTGCAGGGTTAGCGGAGCGTCTCCGTTTAGGAGATAGCAATCTCACGGATTTTGGCGTTAGCGGATCCGCAAGGTAGCGCAGCTATAGCGTGTCCGCAGGACATATACGTCGCTGTCGCTTTTCCTAAAGGAAACGCAATACCTACGGTACGCTTCCGCTAAGCGCTAACGTAATGACGTAATTACGTTTATTTTGCGTAAGTCCTGATAAACATTGAATTTGGGTGAGAAATTTGTGGAAACCTGAATATTGCAGAATCGCGTGGGTGATTTGTGACTAACAGAATAGGTGCAGGTGCCTATGCCTTAGGTACCGTATCTGGTTTACTAAAAAGTGGGGAATATATGCAAAGTCAAAAAAATATTAGCGTAACAACTATAACAAGGTAAAATAAGCTGCATTTAATATGAATTATTAAAGTTATAGTCATGTCAATATTGGTCTCTGTGTTTACTTTTGGAATTAATCCGATCCAAAGACTAGCCTTAGAAAAATCTTGGTATGCTATTGCTACTGCGACAGAAAAGACTCATTCAGGAAATATTGAAAATTTTAATCATTTTGCCGAAGGTATTTTACTGCAGATGGCATTTTTGCTCAAAATCGGTATTGAATGTATTGCTCTGTTGATTCTTGCTTGGGGAATTTTGAGAAGTATCCAGAAGCTACCATCACTTCTCAAACATACTGATCGTCAAAAAGCTTTATTATCACTCCGTCTCAAATTAGGAATGTCTTTAGCTGTGTCTTTAGAGTTTCTTTTAGCAGCAGATATTGCAGCAACTGCTGTATCACCTAGTTGGGATGCATTGGGAAAACTTGCAGCAATCTCGGGAATAAGAACTTTCCTCAATTTTTTCTTGCAAAAAGAAGTTCACGAATTAGAAGAGAAAAAATCAAAAACTTTAACAGAACAGTCATCAGTTAACAGTTAACAGTTATCAATTACCTATTACCGATATTTAAAACCAAAACAATAATTATGATTGTTCAATTTTCTCTACTGCACCCAAAGCTTTCAGAGACGCTTTTTCAGCATCTGTCAAACCAGTAATACCTGTAATTTCCATACCCTCATAAAAACGCTTGGACTTTAGTTGCCTCAATCGGCTACAATTTCGCACATCCCAAAGTTGAATATTTTCATCTTCACTACCACTGGCAAGTAAATTACCATCAACACTAAAACTAACCGATCGGATTGGTGCTGTGTGCCCATGTTTAAGTGTGTCTTGACAAACCCCGCGATCTACATCCCATAACTTCACAGTCATGTCACCACTACCACTAGCAAGAAGGTTGTCAATTTTATGAGAGGATTCCGTACAAACAGGTCTGAATTTTACTGAGTAAATTTGTTTTGTGTGTCCCTCCAGGGTATACAAACATTCCCCCGTATTAAAATTCCAAATTTTGATAGTGTTGTCTTCGCTACCACTTGCCAGAATTTTTCCATCAGGACTAAACGCCACTGACCAAACAAAATTTTTGTGGTCTGTTAAAGTTCTGATACATTCTCCTGTGTGAATATCCCATATTTTTATTGTAGTATCGGCACTACCACTGGCAAGGGTAAGTCCATCAGGACTAAAAGCAACCGCCCATACTGAGTAAGTATGTCCTTCTAATATCCTGAGGCACTCACCAGTATTGATATCCCAGATTCGAATTGTGTTATCCTCACCACAACTGACAACAGTTTTCCCATCTGGGCTGAAGATAACTTTCCATACCCAGTTACTGTGTCCTGAAAGGGTTTGAATACAAGTACTATTATCAGTATCTCTAATATCCCAAAGCTTTACGGTGTTGTCTGCACTACTGCTAGCAAGAATTTGCCCATCAGGACTAAATGCCACAGAACGAATTCGTCCTTGATGTCCAATCAGAGAGTGATGTTCGTAGGTACTTAAATCCCATAAGCCAATACTGCGATCGTCGCGACCACTAGCAAGAATAATTTTATTGTCTGGCAGAAGGGGACTAAAAGCTACTGAATAAACGTCACGAGTATAGCCCTGCAGCACATTTAAACATATTCCTGCTCCTACATCCCAAAGCCTGATAGTTTGATCGTCACTGCAACTTAACAGGGTGCGTCCATCAGGGTTAAAAGCGATCGCCCATACTTGGCTTTCATGTCCCACCAAATTAAACAAACATTCCCCGGTATTGGCATCCCATAGTTTAATTGTCCGATCTTCGCTGCAACTAGCAATAATTTTGCTGTCTGGGTCTGGGCTAAATCGTACTGAATAAACTTGTTTTGCGTGTCCCTCAAATGTGAGTTGACATTCACCCGTATGGATATTCCATAATTTAACTGTCTTGTCTTTGCCACTACTTGCTAAAAATTCCCCAGATGGGCTAAAAGAAACAGACAAAGCACCTTTGCTATGTGCCGTTAAGCTTTTGAAGAATTTTCCTGTATTGACATCCCAAAGTTTAACGCTGCCATCATAACTAGCACTAGCAAGAATCCTAGAATCTTTAGGATTAAATGTTACTGACCATACCCAATCAGTATGACCCTGAAGGGTTTTGAGACATTTACCAGTGTTAACGTTCCATAATCTAATAGTTTGATCTTCGCTAGCACTCGCCAAAATTCCACCATCTGCACTGAATGCTACTGAGTAAATTTTATTTGTATGTTCTTGAAGTGTTCTCAGACACTCACCCGTACGAACATCCCATATTTTAATAGTATAATCTGCACTACCGGTAGCAATGATTTGACAATCGGGGCTAAAAGCAAAAGCCCAAGCCCAGGTATTATGACCTTTATATATACGTAATTGCTTAGTATCAGAAGTTCGCCATAAACGAAGCTCTCCATTGATCAAACCTGTAGCAAAGTATTCTCCATCAGGGCTGAACTTAACTGATACTAAGCTAGACATTGTTTCAGAAAATACTGAACCTGTAAGGTCAGCATTATTAAAGCTGGTACGCTGCAGGTTAACATCTTCCAGATAAGCTTGCCAGATAGTTAAATCTGAAAAATCGCGCCCACTTAAATCTTTTGGAGATTTTTCTATTTGTAATTGGCGCAGTAAATTAATTAAGTTACCTGCAGCATAACCCTTTTTTCGCAAAGACTCCTCTTGTAAATTGTTGAGCATTCGCCGCAAATGAGATTCCAGTCCCCCCACACCAAAGATGTTGTTTAACTTTTGTTTTACTGGTTCTAGAATCAGACGCTCTTGGGTTTTATGAATATAATCGAGGGAACGCGCTTTCATTAAGGGATAGGTATTAATAAATTCTATTGAATTCCCTTGGCTAATATCTTCCGTGGCTTGTTCTATCAACTTTTGTGTGACGTATTCCATCACTACAGATTGCTGTCGAAAACCACTGCGATCTTTTTCTTTCTCAATTAGCGATCGCCGCAACAGTGATTCAACTGCTTCTAATATTCTAATCGCTGGTTCTGAACGAATTAAATCTTGTTGCAGTTCCCTTAAAGAAACATATTCCCGATGAACTGCTAACCAGTACATCAATTGTTTTTCTAATTCTGATAAACGATTAAATTGTTTATCTAAAACGGCGCGAATGTCTCCATAAACTGCAGTTTGTTGCTGAATTTGATTGAGAAATTCCGTGACGTTATTACTAAATAAATCATAGATTGTGGTAGAAACTATCTTCAAAGCTAATGGATTACCGGAGTATCTTATCAGTAATTCACGTAATTGACTGTCGGAACAAGAACATCCTTTATCTTGAAGAATAGCTTTTGCTTCTTCTATGTCTAATCCCCTTAGTTGCGATACTTTGACTGGGAGATTTTTCCCTTCCAGTGCTGCTACTTCTTTGGGTTTTTCCCGGCTAGTTAATAACAGACAACTTTCGTGGGCACTTTCTGCTACCTTTTTAAATAGATCGCCATATTTCTCATACCCTGGTTGATACTCTCCTGCTCGCTCGAGGGCTTTACCCTCACCACTACGTAATACAGATTCGACGTTATCTAAAATTACTAAACAACGGTGTTTTTGTAAGGTATCAATTAGACGCAGTATCTTGGTATTATCGTCGTTTGGTAAATCGAGTTCTGCATCATGGGGTAAAAAACGTAATAACTGAGTGAGAATATCTCCCAAAGATGGAGCATTACGGAGCGAGCGCCAAATTAAGTGTTGAAAACTTCCCTGTACTTTTCTGGAAATTCGTGCTGCTAAAACTGTTTTACCTATTCCTCCAATTCCCAATATCGCCACCAATCGACAGCGTGGAGAATCAACACCCTCAATCCACTGCTCTAACTCTAAAAGCTCTTCATCTCGACCCCGAAAATCCGCGACGTCAACTGCCTCACCCCAGTCTTCACGAATTAAACGTTTATCTGCTTGACTCGTTTGCTCTTGGTATGAAGTTAATAGCCTTTGTTTAAGGTTATGCAGTTTTTTGTTGCTGCTACCTTCAATATTAAACTTACGGTAGCACTCTCCTAGTCTTTTTCGTACCGCTGACTGGGATATTCCCAATTTGTCAGCAATTTCAGAACCTAAATTATCTTCTAATGCCAGCAGTAGAGCACGTAATTCAGTGTTCGTCACACCATTCCTCGCTGCTAGCTCCGTAATGAAATTTTCTGGCAGTTGGGACATATCGGCAGCGCTCATCATTTTCATACTAGCTCCACACAATATATCAATATGTGAGATAACACCTTATAGCATGACTAAAAAAATTCTAAAATAGTATGTATCTCACTTCACGGTATTCAATTTTTTAGGTGTTTTTTTTAACTAAAATTTCTAGTTGGCAGAAACTCTCTTAAAAGGCTTTATAAACTTGATATTTGATTATTAAATCTCTCTCTTAATTGTTAGTTTTTTATCATATTTCATATTTTCCAGTATAAAGTAATGCTTTTATTATAGTAATGTGAGAAAAAAACTGGGACATAAAGATAAAATAATTTACACGAACCAATAGGACCTATCAAGAAATTTTATTTTTATACTTGCAATTCATATCAATGTGTACTATTTTATAAGTATGTTATCTGTACGTGAGCTTGGTGTGAGAGAGGTAGTTAAAAGTAGCTTTACGCTTTTGGGCTGATATAGTTCTTATCTGTACATTACCAATTGTAGCGATCGCTGCTAATCGAGACAATAGCAAGCTATCGGAGAAATCAATTATGACCTTCTCACCATTTTCTGAATTTTTTAGCAATTCTAATGGTATGAAAATGTATTTGGATGTAGGAGATGTATCTGTGAAACCATCATCTGTATTCAAGTTACAAAAGAAGAAAAGACAAGGTATTTCTCCGCAGGAATCATGCTTGTTCGAGTTACATCCTGCTTTTTCTCACATGACTGTATTATTGATGGAATCTGTCTTGTTAACTGGACACGGCGAGTTCATGACTCGCAGTAAAAAGGAGAACTATCAAATAGCAATTCAGTTTTCTGGACATATTAGTCATCGTTACCGTTTGAATCGTCAGGAAATCGAGGAAGTTCAAATTATGTACGATAATATTTTGGAAAATTGGATTGCTTGGAAACAATCCGATAAAGGAAAAGTACAAGGGTAAAGTACTAACTCGTAGTTCGTAACTCTTTATCAGATTTCTGCAAGGGTTTGAAAAAATTTATTGACCCACCCCATAAACTAAAATCATAGGCATGATGAATTGGTGAACAATCTTCCAACGAAAAACAAAGCAATTTTGCGCAGACAATAGAATATCTACAACTAATTTTTGAGACACTTTGAGAAATTTGGCTTTTGATCAAACGAGAAGTTGACGAGCCGGTGAAGCGAACTAATCACTTCCCGGTTTTTTTAGTGACTTTTTTAACGTAAGGATAGTGCCATGAGAAATAACGATCTACTAGTAATGGTTTTGACAACAATTGCAATCCTCATTGTTAGTTATGTTAAATCTGTTGACCTCAAAAAAATGAATAGAAATGAAAACACGCCTACGATTAATCTACAGCGATTAGCAAATATTTTCCCAAATCAAGGGGCTTATAGCCCCCACAGAAAATATTCAAAATAAGCCCGAACTGAATAAAAGTATCTTCTAATGATTAGTGTGCTCGAAAAATATCAGTACGAGTGAGTTGTAGTTAGCAAAGTCATCGATTGCATCAAGTTTACCAACTTCTACTTTTTCAAAAAGTAACTATGTGGAGGTGATGTATCAGCAATAGTTTTACGGTGCAAAAAGATAAATCCAAGTATTCATTGTGAGCATAGAGCTATGAATAAAAATCAACACAGCTATTTATTTAGATTTGTTTCTCATTTCATTAAATTCTTTTCGTTAGCATTATTCGGTCTGACAATTGCTTATGTAATGTCTGTGGTTTTTGATAGATTAGATTTGGCTGCCACACTGTTGCCAATAGTATTTGATTGGATTTGTCGCTTGGGAATTATTCTACTTTGTTTAATAGCTACAACTATGGTAGTTGAGTCCCTGCGTTAAAAACATTAATAGCTCGAGTTTATCGGTTAAATTTAGTTCATTGCAATAAATAGTTTCTCACATTTTTACTACCTCAATATTTTTGGGTGTAATCTACATATAAGGTATCCTTAATAAGATGGTAGGGTAATAAAATTAACTTTATAAATCATTATTACTCACTTCCTACCATTTTATTCTCAGGTAACTTATTTGTATTGGGTACATTAATAACCTAGTAATTGCGGCGGAAATAAAGCACCCGTTTATCAAAGGTCAAAGCTAGAAAAAACAGTACTTTTACTGTGTTAACGTCCCCTGCGTTAATACCCAAAGGGCGCGGTCTGTTTTAACTTCCGCGCAACGGTACTGGTTAATAAACCAACAAAATTTATAGTTATCTATTTACAGTCATCTAAATTATAAATAGGTTTGATGTCTCAAATGAGATAGACTATTCTATTTGCTAATTCCATTCTTTAAACTCATCGCTTGTGTTACGAATTAAACTACTAATTTTATTCCGATGATTTTCAAAATTAGCAGCAATTAAAATTAATATAATACCAATAAATAAACCAATTACCCATTTAGTAAATGGATAGTTATAAATTAAAACTACAAATTGATAAATAGTTGTCATCAAGAATGTAGTCGTACCAACATAAAGAAAAGCCCGAACTCGCAAAGCTAATCCAGCAAATATTGCAACTATACTTAAAATTCCCGGAATGAATGCTACATTTTGATTGAAAATAGCAGCCCACCCACAAACTATACACGTTCCTAATAATCTTAAATAATGTTTCTTTTCTTTAGATTCTATCTTTTGTAATTGGGGGTCGAATTGGGCAATATATAACAACGAAAAACCAATTAAACTAACATACCATAAAGGGTCCACAAAATTTAAAGTTAAGAACAAACGCCATATTGCCCAATTAACTAATACAAGACTGACATAGCTGATACGGAAATTAACTTTTATTATTGTGAGAAAAATATAGTAACTAGCCACTATTAACAAAGTTACGGGAGAAATATCAAATTTGGTTAAATATATGATAATTAGTGGCAGAACATATGCTAAATTTTTCCAAGGTTTTTTTGACCAGCCCCAATTTTCCCAAGGTAATATATAAACAAAGTAAGCTAACAGACAAAAAATTGCTGCTTGCCAAGGAATTAAAATGCCATTAAATATTTTTCCTATCGGTGTATTCCATAAGAAAATACTAATGAAGCCTGCTTGTAAGAAACCCAAATAAACCCAAATTTCCTCTCCTTTAATATTATTCCAAATAGGTTGAGAATTAGGATCTATTCGACCTTGAAAAATTGCATACCTAACTAAAAATACACCAACCCCAAATCCTAGCATTTGTTGTTCAATAGGAGCCGATAGTGATGATATGAGTAAAAAACTACTCCAAGCCCAATGAAAATGGGATATGGTTTGTAATTCAACTAATGTTAAACATAAATAATTCTTTAGCCAAGGTGATAAAACTCGGTAGCCATACATAATTGTAGTACCGAGTGCAGACATCGCAATCAAAGCATCGCCATAAGCTTCCCCTGAAGCTTGTGATATTTGGTAGAGCAATAATTCATATCCTGCTAGGGATACACCAATAATTCCCAGGTAAAGTAATGGTTTTAATTTTTGAGTGCGTCGTCCCACACCGATGAAGATTAAAGCTACGGCTAATGAAGATAAACCAGTCCAATTCTCAAAGGTTTGATAGCGCAGTAAAAGTCCAAATGAGCCATACACTAGTGGTAGGATATGCCAGCGTTGCGGAAGTGTTCGTAATTGATGTTTTTGTCTCCACCATTCTCCAAATAGTTGGATTATTAAACCAAGGGCTATATTTGCAACTGTAATTTTGACGAGCGATGTTTCCCCAAATCCTAATATTTGCGCAATAAATAATTCCAAAGACCAAGCAATACCATAAAATGTCCAATTGCTAGGTGCATCCCAACTACGAAATGCTAACGCACCCATATTTATTGCAATTGCAAATGGATACATGAATTTTGTTTCTGTTTGTCCCAGATAAACCAACAGGGTGTGAATACAAAGTAAAAATATTTCCGTACCGCACAACACCATTCCCCACTTGTCAGTAGCATCAGTATATATTGCTGCTAAATGATTTTCCTGACTGGCTAGCAATCGGCGAACAACCCACAAACACAGAATAATTAATGCTCCCGCTAAAAACCAAGCTTCTACTAAAGATTTAGATTTAGCTAGAATCTCCCACAACATACTTGCAAAAGAAGCGAGAATAAAGCCAACTGTAATTACTGCAAATTTTTTCTTTCTTAGATAGTTAGTGTTGATAAACATCAACCCAACACCAACTCCCAAACCTACTAATCTCGTACCATGCAATGGTAAAGTTAATAACTGTGCCACAAATAAAGCGATCGTTCCCAGTAAAGCATTTGTATTGCGTTCCGAATCATTATGACCCAGTTTGTTGTAGCGAGTAGCATTTATTGTGAGTGCAATTGGTGTTACCAGCCAAATTAATCCCCAATTCCCACTATTTACTTCCAATCCATACCATTGAGCTAATATATCAACCGATAAAAGTACAAAACTTTCTGCAGCTAGCCCTAAACCAACATACCACGCACTACGTCGCCATATTCCTTCACCAATACTACAAAACCACTCTGCAACCATCAAAACTAATAAAATAACAACCCAATATTCCTTACTTAGATTGGGTAGAAACAAATTTATTCCGGCGCTCAGTGCGAGTATTCCAGTAATATGGGTTAAATAAACAAGATTAATATTTTTTTTATTTGTTCTGTGGTTTTGTTTGTTCTGTTTAGACCTGAAGCTGTGCTTGCAAGTAACAACTCCTAAAGTAATACTGGATAAAAGTAAATTCAGAAAGCGTAGAGTTGGATTTAATATTGAAGTAATAGTTAGTACTACACCCAAATTAAAGGTTAATTGTTCGCCAAATTCTGCTAATTCTAATTTTTCACGTTTGTATAATCTATTTGCAAATGCCACCATGAAAATTATGTAAGGAAACAGGGTGACACTAAGTAAACTCCAAGGTTGGGAAATAGAACTGGTAATTTGAGTCGCAGTAGAAATAAGAGTCGTTTGTAATTCTGCAGGGATTAATCGCCAACCCAACCAAACTGTTTGCAAGCCAATTATAAAAATTGCTCCAAGGTCAAATTTTAAACTGTATATTCGTAAACGCCGATTAAATAACCATAATCCCAATCCACTGATGGCGATCGCCTGTTGGGGTTGATTTGTAACTGTCAGCAACCAACTCCCTATTAACAAAGTACTACCAATTAATTGCCACGAAATATTAAGGGTAGGAAGTGTAGAAGATTTATTTACTTTGGTTTGAGGACGAAGTGTTAACCAATTAATTAACCAACCACAAATACCAATTGCTAAACCTAGCTGTGTAGGATCGATACGAACAACAAAGATGGCTCTTGCTAAAAGTACCAGTAAACTGTAAATTACTACCGCAACGATTAGACCCATACCCAAAAAAGATTTTTTGTCTTCGGCTTGCAAGGGTATGAATATTTTTCGGTTAAAAGCTTGAATAATAGTAGCTATAGTCGTTCCAATTGTGGCAATATAAACAGCTATTAAAGGTATCCCAGGAATTTTCCAACCCCAATGTAAATAGCTTAAAGCCAGAACATTTACCAAATATAATTTTCCTACAGGTAAATGTCCCGCAAATAGACGATGATTGCAAAGTAAATTGGTAATAATTGTTAGAGATATAGCGGCGATCGCAATTACAGTCCACTCTAAAGGATTATTCCATAAACCAAAACTATCTATTGCCCAAAAGTTTATTGGTATTAACAACAAGGTAATAGTAAGTAATGTCCCTGCAGTTAAGCGAAGATTTGGCTGTCTTCCAGCCCAAAAACTTGCGCCCCAAAAAGTCAAGGTGTAAGCCCATAACACTCCATACTGTCCAGATGCTGGAAATTTACCCCACTGACTTGCAGCAAGTACTCCAGAAGAGATAACTACTAGAAACATTCCCAAAAATAGCAACCAACGAACGCTGAGTTCTGCCAGTAAAGATTGCAACATTGCTGCAAATATATTAGGTGCTGCTAAACTTTGTGATGCTTCTGTGGGGTCGCTGTGAGCCTTAGTTGCTAGAGTTTGAGAAACTTTTACTGACTTGTCTGATGTTTTTTGGTTTTGAGTTCGTAATATTGCTTGACATACCAAAAACTCTCGACATATATGTTTGACTTGAGAATCGGATATCAAACCTAATTTTAATAAACTATCAAGCCCCGATAGCAACTCAGGATGATTCCTGGGCAGTATAATTTCTAGATTATTTGGACTATTTGGACGCTCAAATTGCGATCGCATTTTTATGCATCCCGAATACTTTACATTAATATCATCTCTATGATGACAGTATTTTTTGACTTTATCTGTGACAGTTGTTTTTTTGTCTGTATTTATACTTAAATTTATTTAGTTTCAAGGAATTTATGAAAAAAATATTGTCACTAATAATTATAGAAACAACAATAAAATTTTTATGGAATAAAATACTGAAATAACCTAAACACGGTTAATAACTCTATTTTTATTTTGGATTGTGAAGAGTACCAACATGGGTCTGACTTTTTGCTGAGATCGGAGTCAAAATAAAAATTAAGAAGTGTGAATATTTTTTACATTAAATTCCCTGGCTAAGTATAAATTCACTCTATTTTTGCAAAAAAAGAATTCCAGCAACAGAGAACGCAAAAATCATGAAATCCCCCCAAACACCTCTTTATTAAGGGGATTTTGGTTATTTTCCCCATTTGAAGCAGTACTTGAAGGGAGGGTTAGGGGGACAAAATCTGACAAACTTGTAATGAGCAAACTACGTTAATTAGGGAATTAAGGCTTTTTGTCTATCTTAAGTATAAATATCTAAATACTTGTTCGGCGGATGATTAAGAAGCTTCTCCGATACTTAAAGCATCCCGAGCTTCGATTAGAGCATTACGGAATTGATAACTAGCTTCTACAATTGCGCCTCTCTGTTGAGCATTCAATGTGCTGTAAGGTTTAGCAGCAACTTGTCCTTGAGTAAAAAATGGCTCTACTGTTTTCAAACAAGCTTGATAAGTTTGCTCTACTTTTGTTGCTAAGTCAGCATTTTTCTCTTTAACTAGTTCTGCAAATGGTTCGTACTGAGAATAAATCCCGATCCAATTATTCTTAAAGATTAATAAGCGAATGGCACTAAGAAAAGCCACAAGCTATGCAAAATAAGCACTATAGCTTTTCAAGCAATTTAATAATTAAAGGATAGTTTAGGAGGTTGTTCTTGATGCAATATCTTCACTTGGGGCCACGAATGGACAGCATGGAGCGATTGATCTGCAGGTTTCCGCTGTGCTAACGCTCCGCTACGCTACGCACCTACGATAAGCGGGGTTATCCATGCCGCAGGCACACTGTAGCGAATGGATGAAACAAGTATGTAAGGACGATGTAAAATTT
>JGI1201J43222_100323_pt1 | contig 12173 bp, 9 predicted proteins | sample MastesBC008_FD_43222 | JGI IMG/M metagenome (IMG submission 43222) | reverse complement strand
TCAACCGTCCCCAACTAACATCAGAAAAATTTATCCAAAATCCCTTCTCAAATTCCAAATCCAAACGTCTTTACAAAACAGGTGATCTCGCTCGTTACTTACCCGATGGAAATATTGAATTCATGGGTCGCATCGATAACCAAGTGAAGATTCGCGGTTTCCGTATCGAACTCGGAGAAATAGAAGCAGTCTTAGCCACCCATCCTCAAGTTAATCAAGCTGTAGTTACTGCACCATTTATTAGTGGTAGTAAACATCTAGTTGCTTATGTCGTAACTCAAGAGTCACTATGTAATCAACAAATACGTGAATTTATCAAGTCAAAGCTACCGGACTACATGGTGCCTAGCGTTTTTATTATCTTAGATTCTTTACCGTTAACTCCTAACGGCAAAGTTGATAGAAAAGCATTACCAGAACCTGATTTTACTTTACAAAAACAAGAATATGTAGCACCACGTACTTCAAGTGAAAAAATAATAGCCAATATCTTTGCCGATGTCTTAGGAGTAGAAAATGTTGGCATTCAGGATAACTTCTTTGAGTTGGGAGGACATTCCCTACTAGCAACCCAATTAACTTCTAGATTACAGCAAACCTTCCAAATCGATTTACCTGTAAGTTGCTTGTTTGAAGAACCTACTGTAGCTGGGCTAGCTGGAACCATTGATACGATACTTCAAAAAGGAACCTACACTAAAGTTACCTTAGATTTAAGTGCAGAAGCCATCTTAGATCCAACAATTCAGCCTCAAGCACCCATTCACTACGTTTTGGAACCCAAAAATATCTTCCTAACTGGAGCAACTGGATTTTTAGGAACTTATTTACTTTATGAACTTTTAGAGCGAACTTCAGCAAATATCTACTGTTTGGTACGTTCTGCAAATGCTGAATCAGCGAAACAAAAGCTTCAAAATAAACTTGAATCACATTTTCTTTGGAATGAAAAGTTTAGTTCTAGGATTATCCCTATTGTTGGAGATTTATCTGCGCAACTTTTAGGTCTTCCAACACAACAATTTAATCAATTAGCCAATCAGATTGATGTTATTTATCATAATGGTGCGTGGGTTAATCATGTTTATAACTATTTGACACTGAAGCGAGCCAATGTTTTAGGGACTCAGGAAGTATTAAGGTTAGCTAGCAAACATCGTACTAAGCCCGTACATTTCATTTCTACTATAGGAGTTTTCTTTACTGAAGCTTATTCTGAGATTGAACTAATTCAAGAATCCGATATTCCAGAAAATAGCCAAGGTCTTGGAAATGGCTACGTCGAAAGTAAATGGGTTGCAGAAAAATTAGTAATGCAAGCCTGTGAGCGAGGATTGCCAGCGAGCATTTACAGACCAGCTATGATAACAGGACATAGCCAAACAGGTGTTAGTAATACTAATGATTTCTTCTCTCGTATAATTAAAGGGTGTATTCAACTTGGAATGGTACCAAATATCAATAGTCTAGAAAACTTGATTCCTGTTGACTTTGTAAGTCAAGCTATTTGTGAAATATCGCTACAGAAAGAATCTTTGGGAAAAGCCTTCCACTTGATCAACCCCAATTCCACTCCCACCAAAAATCTTTTCCAATGGATTAGTTCTTTGGGTTACCCACTTGAGGAGGTATCTTTAAGCAAGTGGATAAATGAGTTAATTGCTCATCCAGAAAATGCTATGCACGCATATTCTTTTAATTTCAAATCGCAATTACAGCAACAAAAAGAGCTATCACAAAACTATCAGAAAATAGATTGTCAAAATACTCTTACGAGTTTAGCTAATACCGATGTAAGTATTCCAACTGTAGACATAAAGCTACTTGAAACTTACTTTGCATATTTCGTGAGTGATGGCTTCTTAAATAGCGTTGCATAAATGCGGTATGAATGAAGTTGGAAGAGCTAAAAAACTGTTACAGCAGATTGCAGGTAAATGAAGTACACTAGCTCTGGTACATCAATGGGTAAATGGAGTTCCCAATTGGCTAAAGTGGCCAAAAGCGAAAATCCACTCCAAATCACCACGTATCCTACAAGGAACATACTTGTGGCAACAAACGGTCTCCGTTGCTCTTGGCGTCTGCGACTGACAGTGGCGAATACCAATATCATCGGCACAGCTGTGAGCAGCATCATAGCCACCATCATCACAGTCCACATGACAAACATTAGAACAAATTCTATCGTGCCCCAAGGCGATGTCTGAGACATAAACACCTCTGTCCCCATGGAAGCCATCGTGTTTTCCATGGTCAACGCCAAGTAGACGATATACGCCCACGATAACGCCACTAGACCCAAAATTCCGACCATTATAACCAGCCGGTCTCGCCTCAGTATCACCTCAAGGGGTGTAGCCCGCCCCATCTTTCCTCCTTCAACCCTACTTCTGACGACCTGTCTCCACCCAAAAAGTCCTTATGAAGGACCGGTCCAATCGAACGGAATATGCTTGCTAGACTTACCTACCCAGTTCCAATGAAACCCATGGGCATCAACCAGGTTGTCGATAGTCCTGCCCCAGGTGGCAGTCTAGTCTGCCCAGGTCCCACCTCAGACCCCGGCGGGTTGAGGAGTTGCAAGGGAGTATCGCATATATGTTAAGTACATAAGTTGACCTCAATTGCGTCTATTAAAAATACAAGGAGGCTTGCAAATAAGCTTGACTTAAAACTTGTGCTTTTTATTGAACCTATCCTAGTAATAAGATGGAGGTGAAAGTTGCAATGTCTATGTTTGTGCAGCGTCTCGTAGAGAAAGAGTTAAAACAAATATTTTGACGTTCCCACTTCACTGCAAGACAACGCTGACTTTTCCCGTTAAGTCTGTTTCGCAAGCTGCCAAACCCCACAGAACTTTTGCCCAAGGTTATCTCATCATCTCTAATTTTTGCAACACAACCCTTATTTTCGAGTTAATTAATTGTTTAGCTTTGTCTGCTGCGTAGTTATTTGCACTATCATCATATCGAACTACATCAACTTTAACTTGGGTGGCTCTTCCATTGAGAATTTCAACTGTAACAGTAAAATTTCCGTGGGGTTTTTTCTTGAGTCCCCAAGGCTTATCAACCCGTAAACCAAACATATTGACTTCTTTGTAAACTTTTGAATCCCATTTTCCTTTGATAGTGTATTGTTGGGTACAGCAATTATTTTCAGTGGAGTCGTTGGATTTTTCCAGACAGACGTCTTCTAACCAAACGTTATAGGTATAAAAACTACCTGTCTTGCGATCGCCTTCTTCTCCTTGTAATCGGGCATTATTAAGTTTGGTGACTAATAAATTAGCTGTATCAACATCGTCAGACTGATGGAAGCGAATCATATGAACTAAGGCACTGAGGGCTTCTTCATTCCAAGAGTAGTAGTTACGATCGCCAATGTGAATTTCTTTTGCCTCTGTGATATTGACATTGTATTTGCTGAGTTGTTGTAAAACTTGGCGATACTCCTCCGGAGTCGCTGCGCGATCGCCTGCTAGAAGCAACTGACGTAAAGCTTCCACATCATCATCAGTTTGAATTCCGTTGAGAATGCGTTTAATTATATCGTTGGGGTTATTAGAGTTCGCCATCGATGGGAGGTTTTTGTTTTATTCTAGACAATAAAATACGGGTTTTTACCATAAGGTTCGGAATTAAAAGTAGAGGTCATTTTTCAATTCTGGTATAAATCCAAAGATTAACCCTGTTCCGGCTCCGCTCCCAGACCATAAACCTTCTCCTTCATATACAGCTTGGTTAGATTTTATCTATGTTGGCGTGGTGAGCATGTTGCTTGCTTTCTTTGCTTGGTACCATAGACTGGCAATAGGTGGGATAGCTAGAGTCGGACAACTGCAGTTATTACAACCATTTATGACTATTTTGTTTTCAGCTGTACTTTTGGGCGAGAAGATTACTGCTACAACTATTACAACCGCAATTATTGTTGTTTTATTTGTTGCGAACGGTAGGAAACAATCAATAAGTCTGTAATCGAGTTTTGAACTGTGAGTCCCTCCGTAGCAGATTCTAAAGTAAGTGAGGTAAATTTCAAAATCTGAAAGTCTGTCATCAAAAGGATTACGCTCCTAAATCCTGATTTCTGATTTCTGACTTCTGACTTCCAACTTCTGTTGGCAAAGCGGTGCGCTATTGCGCACTATTCTAACTTCTGATTTCTGACCCCTGACTCCTGACTTCTGCTGTGATGTGTATTAATTCTTTCCTGCAAATAAGATATAAATCCTGGTATAAGATTAGGTTCGTTAATTACTTGTAACAAAAATTTTTATTCATAAGTCAGTACAGTATTAGAATTTTAACTTAACACTATCCTTTAAATCCTTTAAACCCTTACAAAAAGCACATCTAAAAGCTTTACATAACTATAATTAAATTCGAAACACTGTTTCTGAATTGATAACACATTGATAGCTGCCAAAATGGCAACAATTTAATTTGTAAACCAGATACTCTTTATATATACGCGTTCTTGTGCAAATATTCCTAATTTCCCCGACAAACTGTTGGGGTATTTTTATCTCTACCATGTACTAAATAATCCTTGGAGAAAGCGAGAAACTATTTAGATATTTAAGATTAATAGCTAAAGCACAGCACTGTGGGTACTGGGGAGCAAGAAGAGATAATAGTCAACAGAAGTCCTAATATAACCAGAGTGAAAATGTAAATTTTGAGAATACGAGCGCTAAAATCGAAAAGAACCAATTTATTGATAATTAAATATTTGTCTGTAATGTTGCCAAGAGAAGAATTGTTAAAGGGTGTCGAAAATCGAGAAACTATAGCTCATGTAATAGATCGGGCTGAGCAAGCGATTAAGACCTGGGAAGTAGTTTTAACTGATTTTCTCTCACCACCAGAATTGGCAGAAATAAGAGAAATTTTTCAGCGTTTAACCGACGTAGAATTGATTATTTGGGGCGGGTATCCCCAAGCCGAACGCTGTAGAATTGCGATCGCACGTTCTGATCTACCATTAGACCAATCTCAAGTTGAAATTGCAGTATTGGATATTGCGGGTAATTTTCTGTTTGATACAGCAACCCACCGCGACTTTTTAGGTTCAATGTTGGGAACCGGAATTGTCCGGGAAAAAACGGGAGATATTATTGTTTTGGGAGAACGCGGAGCACAAGCAATAGTTGTGCCGGAAATGGTAGAGTTTCTAGAAATGAATTTAACCCAAGTGCGTTCGGTTCCCGTCAAAACCCAACGTATAGACTTGAGTGAATTAAAAATTCGTCAACCCAAGAAAAAAGAAATGACTACAGTAGAAGCATCTTTACGATTAGACGCTGTTGCATCTGCTGGTTTTGGGATGTCCCGCAGTAAGATGGTCGATCTAATCTCAGGTGGAGATGTAAGGGTTAACTGGAAAGAAATATCTCAAGCTAGTTCTCCCATAAAATCCGGCGATCTGATTGCTATACGGGGTAAAGGAAGATTAGAAATTGGAGATATTGCGGTTACGAAAAAACAACGTTACCGCGTGCAGATGACAAAGTATGTTTGATGGGGAATTAAGGATAGCACTGCGTGCCGCCGCAAGCGGCATATGGCGACTGGGGATTGGTAATGAGTAATGGGTAATGGGGACAGACAATAATCAAAATTCTGACTCCCAACTCTTAACTCCTGACTCCTGACTTCTGACTTCTTACGCTTTAAACTGTTTTTCCAAAATATTAACTAAGGTTTCCCGAGGTAGAAATCTTGGCATATTAACTATGATTTTACCGAGGGTTCCTGCACTTACAACTGTTGATTTATCTTCTTCTAAGGCTTTGAGGGTACTACGTACAACTTCTTCGGGAGTAGAAACTTTGCTGGTTTTACCTGTAAAAGAACTAGGGAAATTAGCTTCTTCAAAAAAGTTTGTTTCTGTAGGACCAGGACAAACTACAAGTACACGCACTCCATACTGACGATTTTCAGCCCAAAGTGACTCGCTAAAACTTAGTACGAATGCTTTAGTTGCTGCATAAACTGATAGGTATGGTATTGGTTGAAATCCAGCAATCGAAGAAACATTAATGATATTTCCCGAACGACGCTGCTGCATTTGAGGGAGAAATTTATGGGTTAAATCCATTAGTGCAATAATATTAAGCTGCACCATTTTGATTTGTCTTTCTCCATCTGTCTGAGCAAATTCACCATAATCTCCAAAACCTGCATTGTTAATTAAGGTATCTACGGCTATCCCTTTCGATTGAACGGTTTCAAATACCTCCTGAGTTGCTGACTGTGCAGTTAAATCTTTGACTATAACTTCCACCCGAATTTTGTGCTGCTCTTGCAATTGAGAAGCTAGTTGATTGAGTTTGTCTTCCGAACGAGCAACAATAACTAGCTCATTTTTGTTTGCTGCTAGTTCTCGAGCAAAAGCTTCACCAATACCACCGGATGCACCAGTAATTAGAGTTGTAGGCATTTTAGATATTTTAGAGGACGCTTATTAAAAAATATTAACTCCCTCAGAGTAGATATCTGCCAAAAACTATCTACAGACTTATTCTGTATTCTGTCTGTGACAGTAAAGACATTTCATCACACCTATCTAGGAAGATTATTTCCACCCCTCGTTAAAACAGAGGGGTTATCATCTTCCTGCATTTACTTGATATGTGGTGCAAACAAGTAAAAATATAATAAATAACGAATTTTCCTTAAAAAAAACCATTTCTAAATATTTTGACAAATTTTTAGGGTAAAATTATCTCCTTTAGTTGGCAAAAATAAATAACCTAATTATTTAGATATGGTTCAGTATACTCTAGCACAAAGCCCAGAGGTAATTCTCACAGTTCCCGGTAAGGACTCAAATAAAGCCAGGGAAAAAGCTATGGATAAGTTGATGGAAATGATGGATTCTGGTGAGCTTCCTACCAACTTAGAAGACGGTTTCAGTCCACAACAATTAATTGAAGTAAAAGAATCAGCCTTGGATAATACTAGTAAAGAAGACAAAATTACAGAAGCCGTACAAATTTTAAGTAATTTAGCAACACTGAAATTGAAAGTTCAGGATTCGCGCAGTGAAGCATTAGAAGTTCGTAAAGCAATTGATATTCTTTTCACTGATGAATCAGTAACTCAAGAAGAAATTGCTCACCTGAAAGAAGGTTTTAAAGTTCTCAAAACTTTTGCTCAAGCAAATATGCGTTATCAACAAGCTAAAGCTAAAGCTCAAGATGCACGTCAAGTCTTAGATGACGCCCTAAAGTCTTCAGATTAAATACTTTGGATTGGCTAGTTGTTATATTTAAAGCGATCGGGAATTGGTAATTGGTAACCGATCGCTGTTAAGTGTAACCTGCAAGCACTTAGCGTTAGTTATAAACAGTTAACTGTTACCTAACAACTTAATTGATAACTGTTAACTGTTAACTGTTAACTAACTGTTGTTCCAGCTTCTTGTGAATCTCTGATTCGTTCGGCTTTCATGGTTTGTCTGTAATACTGCTGATAGTAACTGTAGGAACCATGCACCGTATCTTTGGAACGGTTTGCAACCACTCCCAAAATCGGCGTACCCGAGATCTGGAGTTCTTCTAATGCTTCTTGGAACACTGTCCGCTTCAGCTTACCTAATGCAGCAACTAGCACCATACCATTGGTGTTTGCAGCTAACAGGTTAGCATCAGCAAAACCTACTAGAGGAGGAGTATCGTAAATTACGAGGTCGAATGAAGCTTGAAGGTCGTTCATTAAATCCTGCATTTTTTCCGAGGCTAGTAAGCGGATAGAATCTGGAGGAACTGGACCAGCACTCATCATATAGAGATTTTCCTCAGCAGGCGATCGCTCAATGATGTTACTCCACTCCAACTCAGAAGAAATAACGTCCGTTAGACCTTGAATATTCATCAATCCCAAGTGCTTGTGCAAAGTCGGATTTCGCAGGTTCGCATCGACCAAGAGCACCCTTTGTCCCATTGCTGCTGCTGATAATGCTAGGTGGATTGCAACGGTTGATTTACCTTCTTCTTGGGATGCAGAACTAATAACTAAGGAACGAATTGGCGTATCGGAGCCAAGTAACAGAATGTTGGTGTATAGAGAACGGAAAACTTCAAAAAATGAAGCCCGAGCTGCTGGTTGAATTCCAGGAATTAAATTTTGGTTTTGCGAAGATGATAATGTCGCTAACTCTCTTCTCAAGGGAACCACACCCAAGAGTGGTAACTTGACAGCTTCTTTGAGATCTTTGGATGTATAGAAGACGTTGCTGAGTTTGTCTACTACTAAAGCAGAACCTACGCCCAAAAGCATACCCAACATACTACCCAAAATTAAGTTGATCTTGGTGCTCGCAGAAAAAGCTTTGGGACTATTAACTTCAGTTAACTCTGGGTCTAAAATCTTCCAAGGTTGCAACCTTTGAGCATGTTCAATTTGTAATGCTTGTTGTTTTTCTGTAAATTGATTTAGTGCTTGGGTTGCAATTTGTAATTCCCGCTGGATATTATCATAATCGCGACTAACAGCAGCTAGTCCCCTCATATACGTATTTAGATAATTGATTTTCTGAACCAGAGAAGCATCACGACTTCGTAGTTCTTGAATCCGACTTTGGAAATCTCGATTTACTCGTTGACGTTCTTGCTCCAGTAAAGCAACCATGTTAGCTTTTTGGTCCCGGAGTCGTTGCATTCCTTCATCTACGTCTGTATATACCGATGACCTTTTAGCAATCTCGGCATTGACTTGAAAAATTTGAACCAATATATTTTGATAATTGGGATTTTCACTCAGAATCGGGTTACTCGCCAAACTCCCTGGTTGCTGGGCTAGCTCTCTTTGCAAACCTTGATATTTTGCGAACATCTGTTCTAACTGTACCCGGTTTTGCAAAAGCTGCTGATTGAGACTCGTAATATGAGCCGATACTTCCTGGGCTTTCTGAGTAGGATCGACCATATTATTAGTTTGGCGGATTCTTCTCAGCTTATCTTGCCATTCTCGAACTCGTTTTTCTAAAGGCTTTTTCTGCTGTTCTACAAACTTAATCGCCTCTTGAACATCATTCCGTCGCTCTTCTAGACTATAGTTCAAGTAAGTATCTTTGATGGCATTTAAAACATCAGTTACTACTTCTTCTCTAAGGTCTATAAACTGGACAGTAATAATATGTTTTTCTGTAGATTCTATCTTCAGACTAGAAGCGATGTACTCATAATCAATTTCGGGATATTTAACTTGTAGTTGTCTTACTACAGGTCCCAAAACCCTCCGACTTTTTAAAACCTTAATGGTGGTTTTGACATTTTTACCCTTTGCAACTGAGGTTAAACCTTTCTGGGAAACAAGAGTTTGAGGAACATCAGCTACAGCTTGAGCTTCAGCACTTAAAGACTCCGTGAGAATTTCAATCTCAGCTTGATAAGAACGGGGATCTATTTCTGCTTTTAAAACTGCTGCTGTTGCGACCAAACAGGTCATCCCAGCAATTAATAACACTCGACGGCGAAGAGCGGCTCCAACTCGACCCAGATTCAATCCACCTTCATCAGCATCATTTGACTGGGCTGCATTGACATTTAAAAACTGTTGGGGATATTTTTCTGCCTTTAGCATATGCTCAATATCTTGTGATTACTTGGAATTACTGATACAGTTGGACTCTGCAATTGAATCTGGGTATGGATAATACAAGAATTTAGCTTCACCTAGTACCCAGTTCCAGCACTCAATTTGGACCTTAAGTTGGTAAATATATTCCGGTAACAAAATAAAACACGAAGGAAATTTATAGATAATTCCTTACGAACTATTAGTTTGGTAGAGTCTTATCGCCCTTAAAGAAAAATGCATTTGCACAAATTATTTTCTTGAACAAATTTTCTCGAACAAATATTTACTCGAACAAACATGTTATCGAATAAATATTGAATTGAAAACTCGTACTTTTGGAAACAGTGCACCATCATTAGATTACAGCACCTTAACCCAGAAATTAACTTACTTTTTATAAGTAACGCCTAGTTAGGAGGATTAGTTAAATTTTTATGGCTACAATTATAACCCCGAACGCGAAATTTGCCATTATTTACTTGGTGCTACTTATTTTAAAGGAAATTCAGGATAAAAAATCTAGATAATAAAAAATTATCACCCACTAAAATTACAGTCATTAAATATTATTGTTTGACAATTAATAGCTGATAATTAATGAATAAAATGACAATGAATTATTGAAAATTGCTGAGTGCATTTGATTTACTTTGAATTTTTCTCCCACTTTTTACCACCAGCCATTAAAAAACTAATTTCTTCCACCTGTGCTGTAGCAGAATCTAGTAATTTGCTGAAGTGACCTTCATACATCACAGCAATTTTGTCACTCATTGCCATTATTTCCTCCAACTCAGTAGAAATATACAATATTGCCGCCCCACGTTCTTTTTCAGCTAGTAACTTCTGTTGGACCGCTTGGGTTGCATTGATGTCTAAACCGCGTGTTGGCTGCATCGCCACAATTAAAGTTGGTTTTTGATTTAATTCCCTTGCTAAAACTATTTTTTGTTGATTACCTCCTGATAGTTGTTTGACCTTAACTTCAGAATTTTGAGCACGAATATCATATGCATCGAATGCAGATATTGCATGGTCTCTGATGGCTTGTTGTTGTAATAAAAAACGACGGCAAAAAGGTATTTTGCTAAATGCTTTCAATATTAAGTTTTGGGAGATATTAAACTCTAGTACCAAACCCATTTTTTGTCTATCTTCAGGAATATAAGCTAGGATGGTGCAATTTTGCTCGAATTCGAGTTTTCCTTTCTCGATAGTCCGTAACCTACAAATTCCATCTGCTAGCTCTCGCTGTCCATTTCCATCCACACCTGCAATACCAATTATCTCTCCCGCTCTCAGTTCAAAAGATATATCACAAACAGTATTAATACCCCGGTCATCTTTAATGTATAAATTCTTTGCTGATAGGACTATTTCTCCTGGGAATGTCTGGGGTTTATCTAAGTTTAAAGCAACCTTATGTCCCACCATTAAGTCTGCTAAGTGCTGAGGACTCACGTCGGTTGTGGTTGTATTTGTAATTACCTTACCTCTGCGTAATACTGTAACCGTATCGCAAAGATTAATAACTTCTTCTAATTTATGACTGATAAAAATAATTGTTTTTCCATTGTCTGCTAATCGGCGCAAAATGGTGATGAATGAGTTAACCTCCGATGGGGTTAGAACTGCAGTTGGTTCATCCAGAATGAGTAATTTTGCTTGACGGTAAAGAACTTTGAGAATTTCTACTTTTTGTTGAACACCAATAGGTAAGTCTCCGACTTTAGCACCAGGATTAATATCCAAATTGTAGGCTCGAGATAAATCTGCTACTTCCTGTTGTCTTTGGAATATATTTAAACGCCAATTAATTTTTGTTCCCAGAATAATATTTTCTGTCACAGTTAACTGTGGTATCAGCATAAAATGTTGGTGAATCATGCCGATCCCCAATTTTATGGCGTTACTTGAAGACTTAATTTTGACTGGTTTTTCTTGAATGTATATTTGACCTTTATCTGCTTGGTATAGACCGCTGATAATATTCATTAATGTGCTTTTCCCAGCACCATTTTCACCAAGGATGGCATGAATTTTTCCTTGTTCAACACTGAAGCTGATATTATCGTTGGCAGTAAATGAACCAAAACGTTTGGTAATTCCTTCTAAACGTAAATACGTCATATAGCGATTGGCGTTAGCGTTGCTAGCTTAGCGTACCGGATTGCGGCTTAACCGTAGGTAGCGCAGCTATAGGTATTATGTGACGCGACAGCGTCATATAGGGATTGATTGGTTATTTATTGGCGTTAAGCGTTGCTAGTGGCTCCGCAGGAACTGCGTACTGATGACGTTATGTGACAGTACCATACGGTGATTAGGAACTGAGGACTAGAGATTTACTTATTGCTTGTTACTTGTTACTTACAGCACTTTTCAGGTAAGTGAGGTACAGTAACAACANCTTGTGAACCAGTTTTTTAAATGCTTGGGATTGACTANATCGAGGGCAGTTCTAATCAGNACATCAACCATTNTCGAATTGGTTGGAGAAAACTGACGTAGAAAAGCTTTGAGTTGTGACCACCAATGTTCTATTGGATTAAAATCAGGAGANTAGGGTGATTGGTAAAGAAC
>JGI1201J43222_100324_pt1 | contig 12230 bp, 10 predicted proteins | sample MastesBC008_FD_43222 | JGI IMG/M metagenome (IMG submission 43222) | reverse complement strand
TCAGTTATAAAGCAGATTCTACTCCTGACTCCTGACTCCTGTCTTCTGACTCCTGAATTCTGCTGTAGTATTTTATTCGCCCTTACAATTCATCATTACTTCATTAGGAATACCATTCTCTTGTGAATGGGGATATATAGAAGTAAGGGGTGCTTGCTCTTGTACCCAACAGGATCTACAAAACCAATAAACTTCACCATGGTTTATGTGACGTAGCAGCTTCCCATTACAATAAGGACAATTATTGCCTGACATAATGATTTTCTCCTTTTGATCGAACTGTGGCTATAACTTACCGGAGGTATTGATAAGAAGGTTTTAGAAAGCCTTTTCCCTTTTTGAGACATCTTTACCATTATCTGTAAGCAAGCCACATCCGTAGTTCGCAGCTAGATTATTCTGAGTAAACTATGTTCTCAGATCTCTAGTTGAATCAAATATCTAGTTGAATCAAATATCTAGTTGAATCAAATATCTAGTCGAAAGTGATTAGTGCAAAACCTTTTTCTACTCATTAGACTATCTTAGTAACGAAAAGAGTTGAGCAGGATTGAAACGATTATTCTTCATAAGACTTTGCATTATTGAACTTTGCAATACTTTCTTATAAGCTGCTTCGTAACCATCTACCATTTGGGTCACGGTAAAGTTATTTTTCACATGTTCTCGACATGTTTTGCGATCCAATTCTAAAGCTGCTGGGATTATCTCTGCCATTTCATCATAGGTTTCGCAGACAAAACCTGATTTTCCATGAGCTATAACTTCAGGGACTGAACCCATTTTTATACCAATTACTGGCGTACCAGTAGCCATTGATTCAATCATTACCAAGCCAAAAGGTTCATCCCAGGTAATAGGAAAGAGAGTTGCAGATGCATTACCTAGCAAATCTGCCTTGTCTGCACGATCAATTTCACCTAGAAACTCAATTTGCTTGTTATCAATCAAAGGTTCAATCTCTCGTTCAAAGAATTCGACGTCTACGGCGTCTACTTTTCCTGCCATTTTCAATCGCCAACCAGTTTTCTTAGCAATTGCAATAGCGTGTTGTGGTCCTTTCTCCGGAGAAAAACGTCCTAAGAACGCTAGGTAAGGTGGATCTTGAGGTGTGGGATAGTAAGAATAGTTAGCAATATCGATGCCGTTATAAACAGTCTTAACGTAGTTAAGGTCTGTTTGACGTTGTGCGTCGCTAATACTAACGTAATGTTGCCTTGAGTGATAACCAAATATTTCGCTACTATCCCGACTAAATCTACCATGCAGAGTATGTACTGTTGGTGTTGAGACTACCTCGGCTAAAGGTAATGCCCAAACTCCCACGTGGGAATGAATGATATCGAATTCCGCCGCTCGTTGGTAAGCTTGGCTAGGGACTAATACTTCGTACAAAGGTCTTTCTTGAATCTCTGAATCCAAGCGTAATGCACGAGGATAAACAGCCTCTAGGGACGCTAGTGTTTGCGAATCTCCGGAAGCAAACAAGGTAACTTCATGACCTCGTCTTACCAGTTCATCAGTCAAACGACTCACTACAAGCTCAATTCCTCCATAAGAAGGAGGCGGAACTGTTTCCCACAAGGGGGCAATCTGAGCGATTTTCATAAGCTATTTAGACTCACTAATTAAATGATACATTGGCTCATCTACTGTTTTCGGAAAAATACATCTGATTCTCTTTTCGTGTTCAGAAAAAGATGTCCTCCAAGAACAAAAAATAGTCTGTGGTGTCGATCGCGTCAATAAGTCAAAATCAAGCCTGGTAAAGTTTTCCAAGAACTAAAAACCACCAGAAACAAACTCACAAATTCCTCACCTTTTTAGCTTAAATTTGGAACTAAGTTAAATCAGAAAATAAAACCCAGTGACCCTAGTAACACGGATGTGAAGCTGCATTAGGTTACTAAGTACCAAAATCACCCCTACCTATATCTCGAACATGAAATTTAAACCATTATCTATTTATTTATCTTTATTCTCACTACTTTACTTAGCCACTCCACTGAAAGCAGAAATAACATCTGAAGTTAGACAACTACTAGATACCAAGATTTGCCAGGGTTGTAATTTAGTTGGAGTTAATCTAAATAAAGTAAGACTGGAAAAAGCCAGACTAAGAAAAAGTAATCTAACTGGAGCAAATCTCAGTAATTCTAATCTTAAAGGAGCATACTTCACTGGAGCTAACCTCAAAGGAGCCAATCTCAGTGGAAGCAATTTACAATGGGCAGATTTTATTAACGCCGATCTAACAGAAGTTAACTTTAGCGGTGCTGACCTTACTAATGCGACTTTCAGAAAAGCGAATATTACCAATGTTAATTTTATTGGGGCTAAGTTAACAGGAGCAATTATGCCTGATGGCAGCATTCATCAATAATATAGCGCTAGGCGCAATTCATTAGCGTTCGCCGCAGGCGCATCTCAGCGTGTCCATAGGACATAAGTCAAAATATGTCATGCCTACATGCTGCACCAACAAAAGTAAAAGGCTCACTATACATAGGTTTTAGCACGTCTACGACAAACAGATTTTGTAGATGTTCTAACTTGATTACGTAGTGCTATGAGTTTCAGATAAAGTAGCTGTTTACTACAAAGCACGTGTTCTTCAGAAAAAGAACGCAACATTTCATTTTTTATCTTTACTCTCGAATCCTCCTTTTCAGCAGAACTTACTTATTATAGTAAACGTGACAATTTAAACTTTGTCTACTTATTTCCTCCGGAATACGTCTTTTGACGGCGTTCAACTGTGTGACAAATTTCATTCTGGTACTTTCAATTACTAGGAATACGTAAACAAGATTTTTCTATTTGAAGGGTTACATAGAACATGCAACACATTGCAAACAGAAAAAAATCACCTTTCAAAAGGAAAACAAACTAATGAATATTAAAGCTATTGCTCTAGCATCCGTTATTGGTTTATCTGCACCGGTCGTTACACAAGTTGCTTTTAATACTCAAACTGCTTCTGCTGTACCTGTAGATTTTGTTCGTCCCAAAGGAGCTTTCATGGACGCTAGCGAGCAATGGGTTGTTTGGCTGAAACTAAATGAATTTGGTGTTTACACTTACGAAGCTCAAAATAGAAAAACAGGCGATTATTTAACTTTGAAAAACCCTGAAATTTCAGGAAATAGACGTCGTTACACTTATACCTTCAAAAATGGGAAGTACAGATACGTCATCGCACATCAACCAAAAGACGCAGAATTTATCCGTCTCACAGTTGTCAATCCACAAGGATATACTATCTTAAATCGTTTGATGGAAAGAGTTGGTGACGATTGGGATGTATAAATTAATAAACAAATCGTTTAATTAATTAACTCATAGCAACATACTTTCTACTAATTACTTTTACAGGTTTAAACTATTGACCAGAGCAGGAAAATTTAACTTATAACAACTCATCAATTAGTACTAGCATTAACAGTCAGCCTGAGTAAATGACTATTAATAACCACTGATTAGCGATAATCAGTGGTTATTCCTCTTGGCTTGTATAATTTTATAATTAACCTAAATAAGTACATGAAACGGAATTCAGGTGGTAAATTTTGTTGACACTTTTGATATGATTATATTGGTAAAATTGTCAATACGTTAGTATTTTAAACAACAGATTGACTTTTAATTATATTTTTTCTTTGGATTATATGTTCTAAATATTATAAAGCTGCTGTAGCTATTTGAGCAGCAAAATACTAAGTAATGAAAAAAATATGCAATGAAGTTATCTAGTAATGAACGTAAAGGGTTCTATAAAGCTTTAATTGATGCTTTTCCAGAATATACAGATTTAAAAATGATGGTTGATTTAGAGTTTGACCTCAACTTAGAAGAAATCGCTGGGAAGGATAAACTTAAGAATGTTATTTTTGAACTTATCAAATGGGCTGAATCTACAGGGAAATTAGAAGACCTAATTAGAGGAGCTTGTGAGTATAATCCAGGAAATACAAAATTAAAAGAGTTTATTCAAATAAAAAAACTCATTGATATTTTAAAACCTTATTTTGATAAGCATAAAGATAAAGTAATTGTTGCCTATAAATTATCTTTACCTGATATTTTAACTGATAAAGACAAAACACCAAAAAATGCAGCAGAGCTAATTTATGATTCCTTACGATTTCCCCCACAAGAAAAAGATAAATATAGCCCTCTAGAAAAATTTGTTATTAATTTACTCTTAGACGAATCTCTAAGCTGTAATACAGATTTAGAAATATGGGCTAAAGAAAATATTGGTGAAGATAGATATAAGCAAAGAATTACAGGATTAAGGGAAGAGAAAAAACAGGAAAGAAGGGAAGTTTATCCTGGTCTTTTTGTCGCGATTCTTCAGCAGGGAGAAAGTTATATTGTTAAATCTTGGTTAAATAAAGATATAGCTCAAAGCAGGTCGGGAAAAAAATCTTACTACAAACAACTTACGAAAAATGAGCAAGCCGAAATCAAGATAGATCGACAACTAAGTAAGGTTCCAGAACTTGTGAGGTATTGGATCGATAATAGCGGAGTAGATATTAAGCAAATTCATGTCTTTTTACCTTACGAACTGATGAATCACCCCATTGATTCTTGGAAAACTATTGACGGTGATGATGAGACAATCGGTGAATTCTATGAAGTTATTATTCGTTGTTCGGAAAGAATGGAGGGAACAAATCCAAGAATCTACAGGTGGAAAACTAAAGGAAGCAAACTTAAAAATAAATTAAATAAATTGGCTGCTGATGTTTTTACTCCATGCTGTGGTGATAATCATAAAATCATCGAAAACCACTGCAAACAAGATGACATCATTGCTGTAAAAATTACCAATGTTTTTCAAGATAAACAACCGGGGACTATGCTGTGGAAATCGGCTATACCCCTTGCATTATGGATTCGGGAAAGAATTGATGATGTTAGCAATGAAAACGAATTAGACCAACTAATGGGAAAACGTTCCAAACAAGAGGAGCAAATAACACTTAGAGATATTTCAAAAGTAGTTAAAAAAGCAAGGTTAAAATACTTTGCTTCAAGTACCCCTCATATTGGTCACAGTTTATGCTTGCTTTGGGACGATCCAGATTTGCTTCCACCAGAACAACGTATAACTCAAGAACATCTCTAAAAAAGTATTTGTGTATAGCAATCCTAAATAATTTGTGTTTAAAAATAAATATTGGCTCTTCGGTTATTTTTATGGAAAATTAAGTTAAAAATCGTTGAAAAACTTATAGGATAAGGATTTCAGATTTCAAAAACACCATAATTCTTTATAACCCTTGTCTCGTAAGGATTTTGTTATAACCAATCTCCAACTTCCATAAAAGGAACGCAAGAACCTAAATATTGTAGAGACGTTGCATGCAACGTCTCTACAGGAGTCACCCGTCACCCGTTCATGAATCAAATACGATTGTTATATTTCTAAAATAACTAACTATGATAAATAATTATGACAAATAATAATCAAACAGAAAATTGGAAAATTTTTCACGGAGATGGTGAAATTAAAAAGGATTGGAAATTACCAGATCCTCCAAATTGGCGACCCTTTGGTAAAGATAAGAATACGGGAAAAACTCGGCGCGAAATTAGGGGAGAAACTTTCCAAGTCAGGGAAGAAGAGATTAAAATGGTCAATGCAGCTTTGTATTTGCGACGACCTTTATTAGTTACGGGAAAACCAGGGACGGGAAAATCATCCCTTGCTTATGCGGTTGCTAGGGAATTAGACTTAGGAGAAGTGTTATATTGGCCGATTACTACTCGCACAACCCTCAAAGATGGACTTTATAATTACGATGCGATCGCAAGATTACAACGACTACAAGAAGTGAAGGAACTGCAACAGGAAAATTCTTCACCAATGTCATCACAGGAGCGAGAAGAAAAACTAAAACAGCAACTCAAAACCGTTGAGAAATATATTACCCTTGGACCTTTAGGAACAGCTTTACTTCCATCAGAAAAACCCCGCGTTCTGTTAATCGATGAAATTGATAAAAGCGATATCGATTTACCTAACGACCTTTTAACTATTTTTGAAGAAGGACGTTTTAAAATTCCCGAACTGGTAAGAATTAAGGAAGAAGTTCCAACCGCTACAGTTCGGACTGCTTATAGTGCAGATACAAATACTACAGATACAGACACTACAGATACAACAACTAGTGCAGAAATTAATGAAGGAATTGTAACTTGTACGAAATTTCCCTTCGTAATTTTAACAAGTAATGGCGAACGAGATTTTCCCCCACCTTTTTTAAGACGATGTTTGCGTTTAACCATGAAAGAGCCAGAGAAAAAGGATTTAGTTAGAATCATTGCGGCTCATTTAGGGGAGGAAATGAAAGATCCTGAAGATTCCAACAAGTTGAATCAGGAAGCTTTGGATCGATTGGTTGATAATTTTATCAAAAACCGAGAAACACAAACTTTAGCTAACGATCAACTCCTCAATGCTTTGTTTATGGTCGCCAAAGGACGGGTATCAACTGATGATAAACTGATTGAACGACTTCTTCAAGATTTAGGTCAGGTGGAAGAAGATGAGTAAGCTTTCTTCTTCAAATCATACAGTTGAACGTTTGGTTACCCATTTAGAACGCAGTGGGTTAATTAAGGGTTTAGGTCTGAGTGATGAAGATATAGCTGATGCTATTTGGTTAACCCTGCAAATGGGAGTTGTGGAAATTGAAACAGTGGAAGAACAGAGCAATTCCTTAGAATCAGAAGACCAAGTAATTATTAATGAGATTGAGGAAACACCAATAAGTGATTTGGATTCTTCAGAGACAAACTCAACTGTTGAAGTTTACGAGCAAAAAGCAATAAATCAAGATTTTGAATCGGAAGAAACCCCCAAAGGCTTACCATTTCAAGTACCAGCAGCTCCAGCGATTCAAAATAAACTACCGATTGGTAGGGCTTTGCGACCTTTGATGCGGAAGGTTTCTTCCAGTACTAGAACTATTATTGATGCAGAAGCTACTGTTAATCGGATTGCAGAACAAAATATTTGGTTACCTGTCACTAAACCGGAACCAGAGCGCTGGTTGGATCTAGAACTTGTGGTAGAAGAATCCCGTTCTTCATTTATTTGGACAGAAACTGTTGATGAATTACAGCAACTGTTGCAAAATCATGGGGCATTTCGTACTGTTAGAGTTTGGAGTTTTTCAAGTACAGATTGTCGTTATTTAGAATTAAGTAGACGCAGAAAAGGAAATCAAAAAAGTCATTATAAACACAGCTACCGAGAGCTAATTCATAGTAACAAACGTGGTTTAATTCTCATTGTTAGTGATTGTACGTCTAATATTTGGCAGCAAAATAATATTTACGAATGCTTGCATAAATTGTCGAATAAACTACCAACAGCAATTATGCAACTTTTCCCCGAGAGATTATGGCAAAGTAGCCAGTTGGGTTTAGGCTATAAACTACAGTTGAGTGCTTTTAATCCCGGCGTACCTAATTCTAAGTTGGTGTTACCATCCCTGTGGGAAGAACTGGAAACGGAGCAAATTTTAAAGTTACCTGTAGTAACTCTAGAAGCTTTCTCATTAGCACAGTGGTCAAAAGTTCTCGCAGGTTTTGGAAACACCCGCACCCCAGGATTTGTCTTCGAACTAGAATTTCTCAAGGAACAATTTGCTCAAGTAATAAACCAACAATCAACAAATCCAGAATCAATAACAGATAATTCCCAAGAAATATCGGTAGAAGAACTAGCAGAAGAAGTCGTAGATCGCTTTTTAGCTACAGCTTCACCTACAGCGCAAAAGTTAGCTGGATTAATGGCTGCAGCACCAGTTAGTTTACCAGTAGTAAATCTGATTCGACGGTAATTTTTGCCTTATAAATCCACACCTGTAAATGTCGCAGAAGTATTTTTAAGCGGAATGATCCGGCGAACTAACACTTCAGGGAATAATATTTCAGAAAACAATACTTCAGATTCAGAACCCCAATATGATTTTATTCCCGGGGTGAGAAAATTACTCAACCAAGCAACTCGTTTAGGGGAGACTGAAAACGTCTTAGATAAATTATCTGAATATATTGTTAGGGAGTTGGGTTTACCTTCATCAAGGTAAACTTTCTCTGCGCTCCTATTGCAATACCAAAACTTAAAGCAGGAAGAACAGGAACAAATATTACCCTTTGCTCAGATAGCAGTAGAAGTATTACAAAATCTTGGGGGTGAATATGCAGTTTTTGCAGATCGAGTTGCTCCGAAAATAATAGATGCACCACCTCCGGAGACGCTATCTGAAACTGAAGATGAGCAAATACGAGAACCAGAAATTAAAACCTGCACCTTTAAAGTTGCAACCGTCGAAGTCCTAGAAACCCGCACTTTTGAATTTGTTGTTGCTACTTTAGAACGGAAAAGTCGATTTTTAGGACTTGGTAATCCTAATCCTTGGGTTATTAATCGTCGAAGAAAGCAAGCAACGGGTATTGTGGAAGTTATAAAACCAGGAATCGAGTTAGAGTTAATGGAAATTCCTGCTGGTACTTTTACAATGGGTGCACCAGAAACGGAAGAAGGTAGTTATAACTCGGAACGTCCCCAACACCAAGTAGAAGTTCAATCTTTCTTCATGGGTAAGTATCCTGTTACCCAAGCGCAATGGAAAGCCGTAGCGGCGTTACCCAAAGTTAATCGTGACTTAGAAACAGATCCGTCTCGATTCAAAGGTGATAACCGACCTGTAGAAAGAGTGTCTTGGTACGATGCGGTAGAATTTTGTGCGAGGTTATCAAATCACACGGGTCGAGAATACCGCCTTCCAAGTGAAGCCGAATGGGAGTATGCTTGTCGAGCAGGTACAACTACACCATTTCACTTTGGGAAGACAATTACATCTGAACTTGCAAATTATGATGCTGAGGTCATTTATGGTGATGGGTCCAAAGGAAAAAATCTTGGGGAAACAACACCTGTGGGAAAATTTCAGGTTGCTAACGCCTTTGGATTATGTGATATGCATGGAAATGTTTGGGAATGGTGTACAGATGATTGGTATAACAACTACGAGGGTGCACCCGCAGATGGTAGTGCTCGGATAAGTAAGAGTAATCTTTATCAAGCAAAAGGTCGTGCTTTGCTGCGTGGCGGTTCTTGGTTTTGCTATCCTGAAGACTGTCGTTGTGCATCTAGAATCTATAACGATGGGAAGTTACGCGACTACATTACTTACGATTTCGGTTTTCGTGTGGTCTGCGCGTTCGGGAGGGCTTTGAAGTAGCCCTTTATTTTTGACTTTTATACAAATTGAAAGCTCTCAGCAATGGCAAAAACCATCATTAAGTATACAGAAAAGACAGGACAATACTTTGTTGAAAACTTAGGTAATGGCGTTGAACTAGAAATGATGCTGATACCCGATGGTACTTTCATAATGGGTGCACCAGAAACGGAAGAAGGTAGCAGCGACTCAGAACGTCCCCAACACGAAGTAGAAGTTCCATCTTTCTCTATGGGCAAATATGCCATAACTCAAGCACAATGGAAAACTATAGCAGCATTAGATAAAGTTGAACGTGACTTAGAACTGGATCCTTCTAATTTCAAAGGTGACAACCGACCAGTAGAGCAAGTTAGCTGGTACAACGCGGTAGAGTTTTGTGCCAGATTATCAAATAATAGCAGTCGAGAATATCGGCTTCCAAGTGAAGCAGAATGGGAATACGCTTGTCGAGCAGGTACAACAACACCATTTCACTTTGGACAGACAATTACATCTGAACTAGCAAATTATGACGCCTCGTCTACTTACGGTGATGGTCCCAAAGGAAAAAAAAGTGGGGGAACAACGCCTGTGGGTAGTTTTGATGTAGCTAATGCCTTTGGATTATATGACATGCACGGGAACATTTGGGAATGGTGTCTAGATGATTGGCATGATAGTTATGAGGGTGGACCGGTAGATGGTAGTGCTTGGATTAGTGATAATAATCTTTATCAGATTAAAAGTAGTGCCGTAATACGGGGCGGTTCCTGGATTAATAATCCTAATCTGTGTCGTTCTGCGTTTCGCAGCCTTAGCTATAGGTCTGCTGGGCGCGATAGCGTCTACGACCTTATCGGTTTTCGTGTTGTCTGCACGTTTGGGAGGGCTTAAGGTAGCTTTTTACACTTTTTTTCTTTTTCCCTTTACGCTTCCTTTTTTATCGCCGTAAGGCGACTCGAATTTTTTTTTTGCAAATTTGTTATTCTCTAGGGTCGTTCTACTTCAAAAATGCGAGTGAGGAGCAAATAAAAAATAAAAGATGCTGAGTTTATAGCTTTGACAGCAAAAGCCCGGGTAACGATTCGATTATTACAGTTGAATCGACTGAATAGAATGGAAGAACGTCAGCTTTTGTCAGAAGCGGGAATATTAGATTTTTCAAAGTTTCAATAACAGCTTAAAAACCTTCAAGTCAAATATTTGTTTAGAAGCATTGGATAATCAAAAAACAAATCTGTACAAAACATATGAACAATAGAAAATAACAAAAACCACCCAGCATCAATCAATGAATAGCAGGTGGTTATTAGTATCGGAAATAGACTTAAAGTCTTGTTAAAACTTACGCTTTTCCGTTTAATTAATTTTCTTTAATCACAATATAAAAATTGTATATCACAAAATAACTTTAATGTGATACATTAATCATGTTCATAGTTCAATAACCCCGTTGTTTTCACAGCAGCGGGGTTTTCTCTTGTGGTATTACATGTTTTAAAAAATCTTTAAAAAAAAATTGCAAAAACATGTCAAGATATAATACACAAGAAGCCTTATAAGTTATGAATCATCAAAATCATAACTATTTTTGTTTGCTACTGCATTATGCAATGCTTGTAAGTCCCCAGAAATAAAGACATTACCCATTGCAAAAAATGAACTACTTTCAAAAAATAGCATCAATTGCAGTTTAACCTACAGATGCCTTTCTTTAAAGTTATCTACGATACACATAATACTTGATTACAGGTATCGCGTTCATCTTAAATATAGCGTACTTTTAATTTACCACAATATCGATCGAAATATATTGCCAATATCCCCCCTGAACGGAACATAATTTTGTTAAGAATTTTTGCTGTTTGAATTCGGGGAAAGCCCATTTCAAAGTATTTACCCAAGCTGCTATTTGCAGTCAAAATTTTTAGATTTTCTTAGATTTCCCCTTAAAAATCCGGGGATTCCTTCAAAACCCCCCTCTCCAAGGGGGATTTAGGGGGATCTGTCAACTAATAGTGTCATGAGTCGTTTGAAAATAAGCCCTAGGGAAATCGAAATCAAAGTTGAATAGTTTTGACTTGCGTATATGACTTGCGCATAGCGCCATATCCGTTACACTGAATCCAAAGCAGTTAAAATCAGTTTAAATGGTAAACTCCCATGTCATCAGAGAACTCTTCCCCAGACAAAATTTGGATTGTTACCGAAGAAATATCAGAAACATCAACCAGAGAAAGGACACCTAACTACAGGGGTTCTAGAGGAGGTGATGACAGAGGAGGATCGATCAGTAGGGAAAGCAATGAAAAGAGAATGGTTCTGAACACACCAAAAGGACCATTAGTCATTACCAGAAAACCTGTAGAAGTCAGTAAACTCAAGCAAGAAATGAGAGGATTTCTGCAAGCAATGAGAGAAATGCTAGATGAAGCAGAAGCTCCTGACTCCAAAATGCAGCTTGACGAAGTCGAGTTGTCCGTAGAAATTAATGGAGAAGGACAAATCAGCTTATTTGGAATTGGTGGGGGAAAAGCTGGAGGTAGAGGAGCAATGACTTTTACATTTAAACGCAAATAATTGACTGAAGAGATGGGTAGAAATTAGCCGATGCTGCGGGTTCCCTTAGCTTATTCTAAGTTGAGCTGCTCGTAAAACATCTTAGTCTGACACTGGAAGAATATCACTTGAGGATATCTTTAATTAAATATTCTTTGATTTGGAATTCTTTTAGGACTTACGCAAAATTAACGTAATTACGTCATTACGTTCAGCTACGCTGCGGGCTAGCATTAGCGACGTAATCTCCCGATACGCTGGGATTGCTTCCCTACACTGCGTTTCGGTCGCAATGACAAATCTATGTCCTGCGGACACGCGATGCTAACGTTGCTTAAGTCCTGTCTTTAATTTGATATATTTAAAATTGTATATTCGTGATTTTTTCACAAATATGTCTTTTAAGATGTGTCTTTTAAG
>JGI1201J43222_100327_pt1 | contig 12232 bp, 11 predicted proteins | sample MastesBC008_FD_43222 | JGI IMG/M metagenome (IMG submission 43222) | reverse complement strand
CTGTCATCCCGGAAAATCCGTCAGGATTTATCCGGGACCCAGACACTGGGTGCGGGAGGACAAATGGGTCCCGGATATTTGCTCACGCAAATTCCGGGATGACAGGAACGGGACGAGACAATCCGTCCGTCTCCTCCCCCGCTTGCGGGGGAGGTGGCAGGCGGCGCAGCCGGCTAACGGAGGGGGAACTCCGGACCTGCGGCACCAGCCCCCTCCGCCTCGCGAGGCTCGGCACCTCCCCCTATGCCACCAGGGCCCCGGCGATCAGGTAGAGCGCCACGGCCAGCCCGCCGGTGACGAGCGCATAGGGCATCTGGGTGCGGACATGGTCGATATGGTCACAGCCCGCCGCCAGCGAGGCGATGATCGTCGTGTCGGAGATCGGCGAGCAATGGTCGCCGAAGACGCCGCCGCCCAGCACCGCCGCCAACACCAGCGAGGGCGGCAGTCCGAGCGCGGCGGCGAGCGGCATGGCGATGGGGATCATGATGCCATAGGTGCCCCAGCTGGTGCCGGTCATGAAGGCGGTCACGCCCGCCACGACAAACAGGACGGCCGGCACAATGACCGGCGAGACGAACTGGGCCGCAACGCCCGACAAGAAGGCCCCCGTGCCCAGCACGCGCAAACTGTCGCCCAGCGCGATGGAGAGGAAGAGAATGGTCACCACCGGCACCATTTCGGCAATCCCGGCAAAGCCGCGCGCCTGCAGGCCGCCCTTCGGAAAGGCCTTGCCCAGCGCCAGCAGCCCGGCCGCCACGGCCATCGCCAGGCACACCGCCCAGAGGATCGACTGGCTGCCGCTGCCGGCCAATATGTTGCCGCCGCCGGTCCAGGCCATGAAGCCGAGCGCGCCGGCAATCATCACGGCCAGCGGCAGCCACATATATATCGCGCGCGTCGGCGTGACGGGTTCCTCCGCTTCGGCCTGTACGCCGGCGCCCTGCCCCGCCGTTTTCATCGGGCCGAAGACCCGGCCGGTGAACACGGTGGCATATACGCCGGCCAGCGTCAGGAGGGCATAGAAATTCCACGGGATCGTGCCCGCCACCACGCCGATCGGACTGTCAAAGCCATACGGCTCGACCAGGCCGAGCGCATAGGCGCCCCAGCCATTCAGCAGGATCAGCGCGCTGATCGGGGCCGAGGTGGAATCGATGATATAGGCGAGCCGCTCGCGCGACAGTCCATGCGCATCGAACAGGCGCTGGCCCAGCACGCCGCTGCTCAGCAGGCTGACATTTGTCTCGACGAAGATGGCTGTGCCGGCCAGCGCCGGGGCCAGGGCCGCGCGGCGCGGTGTCGATGCCAGGCCCCGCCGCATCAGGCCGCGCACCAGCGCCTCGACGCCGCCGGAATCGCGCATCCAGGCGATCAGCGCACCGATCAGCAGGCAGAACAACAGGACGCGTGTATTTCCGGGGCTTTCGAACACGCCGACCGCGCGGTCAATTGCGCCCAGCGCGCCGAGGCCCGGATGAAAGCCGGCAATCAGCGTTTCAGAGGCCAGCAATGCCAGGCCCAGCGCGGCATAGACATTGCGCGTCGCCAGCGCGACCAGGATCGCCAGCACGGGCGGCAGTATCGTCAGAATGTCCAGGGCCCGGCCTCCTTGTGTGCGCGCGGCTCACCTAAGCGCATTCGCCGCCCGATGCCCAGCGCCCTGTCTGCCAGCCGGGGGTGGCACCGGGAATTCCGCCCGTGTTTCGGGCCCGGTCACAAAACTGTGAAATTCTCGTCGGAAGGGACTCGACTCGGGCGCGGTTTTGGGGAATCATTTCGGTTAGCCAACGAAATCCGGGCGGGCGCCAACCCGCTTCAGGAGCGGCGGCAAGTACATCGCCCTCGACGGAAGGGCCGGGCCAGAAGCAAGGCTGCGAGAGCAGCGGCGCAAAGGGTCAGGCGGGACCGCGAGACAAGGCAGGCGATGTCTTCGATGAGGGGAGCTAGACCCCGAGCGAAGGGCTGTAGGACGTGACCGGAGCGCGATCCGAAACACGTCACCAAAGGAAAATCCGAAAGGATTTCCGGCGGTTAGGTCAGGCTGACGCGAACTCGCCCTTGCGAATGAGGGAAAGTCTGATCCGGGAGACGGCCTTGGGCGCAAGCCTGCTCGCAAGAGTGTGGCGGCGACCAGACCGGATCCTGACAAAGGGCAAAAGAAAAGGCCCGCTTTCGCGAGCCCGATCCCTGCCCGGTGTCAATCGAGGACCGACAACGAGTGCATGCACAATGTCTCGGTAGTCTGATTCGAAGCACCAGAGAAGGTGTGATCGTCCGCGATCACACCTTCTTTTTTGCGCGCGGCGGTTTTCCGGAATTCGCCTCCCGCGCGAGTCCGGCCGCAGACGCCGCCGCAACCCCTGCCCCGTCTCGTGCGTAGTCTCTGCGAACCCGATCCCTGACACGCCCCATCCCGAAAGGCCCCGCCCCCATGCTCGCCCTGCTCGAACCCGTCTTCGTGTTGATCGGCGTGTGGGGCCTGTTCGCCGGCCTCGCGCCAAAGCTGCGCACGGAAATCTGGTGGATGCGCATCTGGGTCTATGGCCGGCTGCAGACCTGTCTCATCCTGCTCGCGGCCCTCGGCCTGTATCTCGCGCTCTATCCCGTCGGCGACATCGGCACGGCCACCCTGCTGATGGCCTATGCGGTCGGCCTGTCGATCTGCGCGCTGGACATCTGGCCCTATCTGCCCGGCCGGAAGCGCGAATTGCGCCGTGCCCGGCCCGGCAGCCCCGGCACCCCGCTATCCGTGCTGCTGCTGAACGTGCTGCAGGAGAATGAGGACCATGCTGCCGTGCTTGCCCGCATCCGTGACAGCGATGCCGACATTGTCTTCCTGTCGGAAACCAATGCCCGCTGGCGCGCCGCCCTTGCCCCGCTGGAGGCCGATTATCCCCATACCTTCCTGCTCGACAAGGAAGACCATAACGGCCTCCTCTTCTATTCGCGTCATCCCGTCACACGCGCCCAGGAACGCTATCTCTGCCAGGATCATGTGCCGTCCCTGACGATGGACATCGACCTGGCCGGTCGCGAGGTGCGCCTTTACTGCATCCATCCGCGTCCCCCCCGCCCGCGCGATGACACGCAGCATCTCGATGACGAATTGATGATCGTGGCCGATGAATTGCGCGAACAGCACCGCCCTGCCCTCGTGATCGGCGATTTCAACGAGGTCGGCTGGTCGTGGATGGTGAAGGAGTTCAAGCAGCATGGTGGCCTGTGCGATCCGAAACGGGGCCGCGGCCTGTACAATTCCTATGGCGCGAAGTCGCCCTTCCTCGCCTGGCCGCTGGACCATGCCTTTGCCACGCCGCACTTCGATCTGACCCGCATCTGCCGCCTGCGGCCGTGCGGATCGGACCATTATCCCATCCTGTACGGCTTCCACCTCCGCCCCGGGTCTTGATCCCCGTCAGATTGGCATGCCCGAAAATCGCGTGTAACCTCTGCTTAACTAATACCGAGGGGACGGTGATGCGGCGAATAAACTTGGTTTCCAGTCTGTGCGCCCTGGCGCTCGCCACCCTGCTCGCGGCCTGCAGCGCGCAGCAGGATGTGGGTCAGGCCTATGATCCGGAGCCAGAGCCGGACCCGCAATACGATGTGCCCCCTCCTCCGCCGCCGCCTCCACCTCCGCCCATGATCGACTCCCCAACGGAGCCGGAGCCGCCACGTGCATCGGCGCCCGGCAGCAGCCCCAGACCTGGCCGGGACAGGCCGGGCGTGTCTCCGGAACTGCCTGGGGACATCGCGGATGAAGACGAGAACGACGAGCCCGGCAGTCCGAGCCTTGGCTTCGGCGAAGCGTCCGATCTGGAAGAGTTGCGTGAACTCCATGCCGATAATCCGGCATTTCTCGACTGGCTCGACAGCTTTGCTGACGGCGCAGAGGACCTTGCCGCCCTCGAACCTGCGGCCGGTGCATCCGGCACAGAATTTTGCCAGGCGGAAATCTCGGCCCCCCGCACCCTGCTGATTACCTGCGACGGCGCCGGATCCGGCACCTACTCCCAGGCCACGCATCGTATCGAAGGAGACCTGACCGAAACCCTAGACCTGCTGGCACGCGAGCTTGCCGGCGAAGGTCTGGAGGTAGGCCTGTTCGACCGTCAGCTCTGTTTCTGGAGCGAGACCATCTCGATCGACGGATCAGACCTCGTCATGAATTGTCCCGACTGGGACTTCCGCTACTCGGAGCTTGCCGCGGAAGCCGCTACTGCATTTGATAGCGGCCGGATCGCACACCATGCGCCGGAACAGATGGTGCTCGGGCAGCCCTATTTTCTTGAAATCGCGATTCAGCCCATCCAGAAGAACACGACAGAAGCTGAAATTGACGAGTCCCTGCGCGCTGTGATGGGAACCGGCCTGGCCGCTGACAGTTCGGAGCTGGCCTTTTCGCTGGAATTTGACACGGTCCGCGCAAGTCAGGTCATGATGGCCAATGCCACGGCGGATGCGTTTGACCTGACCCTGATGACCCCCGAAACCCAGCCCGTCGTGCCGGGAGAGCCGACATTGTGGCAATGGAGAGTTGTTCCACGCGCGGTCGGTACACCAAATCTGACGTTCACCGTGTCCCAGCGCGTCTCGGTCGAGGGTCAAAACCTTGCAAAAGTGGTCAAGACCATTCCCGTTTCGGTGAATGTGGTGTCACTGGACGTGCTGCTCGCCGATTCCGGCCCTGCGGCGGATGAAGCCGCGGATGCGCGCCGGTCAGCCGGATCGGACGAAGACACGGTGATGCCGCTGACCGGGTCCCTCACCGCGCCACCGTCCGGCGTAAGCGACGCCACGGAAATGAGTGTTGCCAACATTGCGAATGCCGCTTCCGGCCTGCTGCCGGATACGGAAATTGCCGGGTGCACCTGGGTCAGTGGTCCCAATCCGGACCGGCAAGCCATGGTGCTCAGCAATCTGGCCTACTCACCACCGGTTAGCCGGCTTTCCGTGACGCATGAAGACGGCGACCGGATCACCGACGCGCTGTCTGCGGTCGGCTTTTCGGTGCTGAAATGTCAGGACCTTGGCCAGCGCCAGACGGTTCGCGCGCTCAGCCTGCTTGGCCGCATGTCGAAGGCCCGCAAGGATGCCGGTGCCTATCCGGTCACCTTCTTCTACTATTCCGGCCATGGCGTGAATGTCGGCGGCACCAATTTCATCCTGCCCACGGACATTCCCGGCGCGTCTCCCGAAGAAATTCGGGATTTTGGCGTCAGTTTCGAACAGATCTTCAATCGCGTATCGACAACTGTCGCGCCCACTTCGTTTATCGTGTTCGATGCCTGCCGGACTGTCATGGATGATGAAAGCCGGGGCCTGATGCGGGCCTATAGCCCTGTAGGCTGGGCGTCCGGCGTGTTCCAGGCGTTCGCGACCGAACCGGGCAAAACCGCCGCCGATGATGGCGTCTATTCCGAGGAGTTGTCCGTCCTGATCCGCACGCTCGATGACCCGGCCAATGTCGTGTTCAAACGTGTCCAGGATGCGGTCGCAGCGCGCACGGGACAAAAGCAGAGACCGGTCTACACCGACGGCACGACGGGCGGTGACTTCTACTTCATCCAAGACGCGGACTAGCCTCAACCCGGAATTCAAAACACCGCCGAACCCGGTTCGGCGGCGTTGAAAGTGCGGGTCTGGTCCTGCCGGCCTACGGGCTGACGGGAACCGGCTCCTTCGGCGCTTCCGGCTGAGGTGGTGGCGGGGGAACATCATGCTCCACCAGCGTGTCTTCGGGCGCCGGCGCAGAGCCGGACACGGCGCAACAACGCACCTGCATCTCGAGCACACGGCTGTTGAAGCGGCATTTCTCGTCATTGATCTCGCGCAGGATGGACATGCCGCCTGCCCGGTAGGTGTAGCGGGTCTGGGTGCAACTGGTCAGGGCATAGCCTGGCCGACAGGTTCCGGTGTCGGAATTCTGGATGGTGCGGGTTTCGCACTGGACTTCCTTGCTGTTGGCCGCCTCCGCCAGAGCGAGGGCGGCGTCAGCCTGTGCCTGCGCCGCGTCTGCGCTGGCCTGTGCCCGCGCAGCCGCCTCGGTGGCATTGTCGGCCATCGAGCGGGCCTGAGACAGGCGCATGTCCGTGTCTGCAAGCGCCGTCGTGTTGCCATCGATTTCCAGCTTGAGCTTGCACACCGCCTCGCCAGCCTTGTCCGGATTGGCGCAGTATTCTGCCACTGACTGTTCAGCAGGTATCATCTGACAGCCTGCCAGGAGCGCGGTCGACAGGACCGCTCCTGCAAGGAATTTCCCACTACCCATATTGTTCTCCATTTCTGGCCCCAGCCATTTTGGCCGATATTCAAGGGGCACAGACCCGGAGCGTCAATGCCGCTCCCGCCTGAGGGGAGTCCTCAGGCCTTCAGTTTGTAACCCGACCGGAACATGAGCCAGACAGCAAAGATACCGGCCACAGCCAACAATCCGGTTACCCAGACCCCGACAATCACGGAGCTGTTGGCGACCCCGAGGAAACCATACCGAAACCCGTCAATCATGTAGAAGAACGGATCAAGGAGGGCCATTGTGTAGAAGGGCTCGGACATCACCTTGATGTCGTAGAAGGTGCCGGACAGGAAAGTGAGCGGCACGATCACGAAATTGGTGACCGCGGACAGATGGTCGAACTTGTCCGCCCAGATCCCGCCAATGGCGCCAAGTGCGCCGAGTGCGATCGCAGATGTGACGCTGAACCAGAGGATCGGCCAGAGATGGACGATGGTGAGGTCCGCCAGACCGCTGATCTGGATCCCGATGGCAGAAATCAGCGCAACGAGCAGCCCGCGCACAACCGATCCGCCAATGAATCCGATGGTCAGCTCCATTGGCGACAGTGGCGGCATCAGGAAATCGACATAGGTGGAATTGAACTTGGCCTGTACGAGGCTGGAACTGGTATTCTGGAAGGCATTCTGCAGGATGGCCATGACGATCAGGCCCGGCGCCAGGAACTCGATATAGTTCAGCCCCTCGAAATCACCCATCAGTCGGCCACGGTCGCCGAAGGCGAGCTTGAACACCGTCATGAACAACAAGGTCGTCACTACGGGCGCAAACACGGTCTGCATCCACACCTTCATGAACCGGCCGATTTCCCGCTTGAACAGGGTCCAAAGCCCCAATCCATTGATGCTGCCATACTGGCGGACGTTTCGCTGGGCGGAGCTCTTGGCGGCGGCTGTATCGGTCATCCGCGCTATCTAGGCATGATTGGACGAGTCTGCGAGGGGCAATGGACGGAAAAGTCACGGAAAATCGCGTGCCTGATTTTTGTCCACAGGTCAGCACAGTTAACCACAAGATGTAGAAAGCCTGTGGAAAGCGTGTGCTGCATGTTGTGTTTCGTTTCGCTGCTGATACGATATCTAGGTGCTGAGCGGATGGCGCGTAGCGAGCCATCTCAATATATAGGGGCTGAAAGATCGTTGGTGTTAACGATCTTCATCCGAGCTGGGAGACATTGACCATGTCCTGGACCGAAGAACGGGTAAGCGTGCTGAAAAAACTCTGGGCGGAGGGCCATTCCGCTTCCCAGATCGCCAAACAGCTGGGCGGCGTGACCCGCAATGCCGTGATTGGAAAAGTGCATCGTCTTGGCCTGTCCGGTCGTGCGACGCCGTCCCGTCCGGTCAAGCGCCCGCCGCGTCTGGCGCGTCCGAAGCCACGGGTGATGCCGGATGGCAGCGTCAAGGTGGCCGCCCCCGTGGCGCCGGAAAAGACCGAGACCCGTCCGATCGAGCGCAGCACCGAAGTGATGGCGCCGCTTCCCCCGCTGCAGCAGGCCGACGGTGAGCCCGCGTCGATCCTCACGCTGCGGGACTCCATGTGCAAATGGCCGATTGGCGATCCGGCCGATCCGAAATTTGCCTTCTGCGGCCGGAAGGCTGATTGCGGTCCCTATTGTTCCGAACATGCCAAGGTGGCGTTCCAGCCTGCGCGCAAGCGCGACAGCCGGAAAGGCGCCTATGATTATGTCCGTCGCATCGCCGGCTAGACCCGGCACGCACCCTTGCGTCTGACAGGAAGCCCCCGAAGTCATTCTTCGGGGGCTTTTCCTTTCCCGGCAGGCCCGCTCTCGCCTTCCTGACGAAACGCCTTTAAGCCGGTTTCCGTGACTGCTCCGACGACCCCCGACACGATCTACGCCGCCCCGGCCGAATGGGTCGCCACCGGGACCGGCGCGCAGGGAAACCTGTTCCTGACCGGGCGGGCGGGAACCGGCAAGACAACCATGCTGCGGAAGTTCCTGGCCGGCGCGGGAGACAAGGCGATTGTCCTGGCGCCGACCGGCGTGGCGGCCATGAATGCCGGCGGCCAGACAATCCATTCCTTCTTCAAGTTTCCGCCGCGCCTGATTGAACCGACCGACATCAAGCGCCTGCGCTCGACGCGTCTCGTGAAAGCCATCGACACGATGATCATTGACGAGATCTCCATGGTTCGGGCCGACATGCTGGACGCCATCGACAAGAGCCTGAAGCTGAACCGCGCATCCAAGAGGCCCTTTGGCGGGGTACGCATGATCCTGTCGGGTGACTTGCACCAGTTGCCGCCGGTCGTGTCCGGTCAGGAAGCGCCGATCCTGCAGGAACGTTATGGCGGCAGCTATTTCTTCAATGCGCCGGCCTTTCGCGAGGCGGAATTCTCGCTGCTGGCCCTGAAACATGTGTTCCGTCAGGCCGAGCCGCGCTTCCTGGCCCTGCTGGGCGCCCTGAGGACCGGCCGTGTGACGCCAAATGACGAGGCCGTTCTGCGCGGTCTGGTCAGTTCGAAATCAGCGGTCGAAGCGTCCGAAAGCCATGTCGTTCTGACTCCAAACAATGCCAATGCGTTTCGGATCAACCAGGCGCGGCTGGACGGGCTGACCACGCGGTCCCAGACATTCGAGGCGGATGTGCAGGGCCAGTTCGAGGAAAAGGCCTTCCCGACTGAAGCCGACCTGGAGCTGAAGGAAGGCGCCCGGGTCATGCTGATCAAGAATGATCCGGAAGGGCGCTGGGTGAACGGCACGCTGGCAACGGTTGCCGGCTTTTCGGGCAGCCGGGTAATCGTCGAGATTGACGATCATGTGTACGAGATCGAACAGACGGCCTGGGAAAAGTATCGCTACGAACTGGATCCCGAGACCAAGAAGGTGAAACGCGAAGTCGTCGGCACATTCAAACAGGTGCCGCTGCGGCTGGCCTATGCCGTCACCATCCACAAGGCGCAGGGGCTGACCCTGGACAAGGTGTTCATCGATTTCGATTCCGGCATGTTCGCCCACGGACAGGCCTATGTCGCGTTTTCGCGGGCGCGTTCGCTGGACGGATTGTCAATCAGCCGGCCCTTGCGGCCCCGCGACCTGGTCCTGGACCGGGATGCCTTTGCATTCGGCAAGCTGGAAACCATCGAGGACACTGACGCCTATCTGCTGGCGCGGTTTGCCAAGTCAGACGATACGCTGATTTAGGCCATTTCGGGGCATTAACCTTTCGCTCACAATCCAGCCGCATTCTGACGATCTCGTGTACGCCGCCAGCAGAGAAAGGCACGTCATGAACGCAGTCCTTGAACGTCGTCAGCGCCGCTGTCTCCTGAGACAGGGCATGGGCACAGCCAGCGAGCGCAAGTCATTGTCGCAGGTGGCCGCTCATCGCCGCCGCATGCGCATTCCCGGCAGCGGCGGAAACTAGGCCAGTTTCCGGATTTCTTCCGAGAGCTGGCGCTCCCGGTCGGTGACGATCTCTTCCAGAACGCGCACGCGCTGTTTCAGATGCGCCACTTCGTCGAGCACCCGCTTCATTTCCTGATCGGAGGCCTTATCGTGTTCGCGATCTGCCTTCATCTTCAGATAATTGTTCAGCACACCCGCGCCGACGCTTATCATCACGATGATGACGACCATTTCAAAAACGCCCATATGGCAACTCCCATCTATATCGTTTTTCGATATATCGCGCTCGCGATCAGATTACAAGACAAAATGGCGCGTGTCGCGCGCTGCGCTTAGCCGAGGCGATCAATCTCGCGGCGCAAACGGCGGTCACGATCCAGGATGATTGATTCCAGCGTACGGACACGCTCCGACAATTGAGCGATCCGGTCATCCTCGCGCGGCGCAGTCTGCACTGGCCGACGTCCAGAACGGATCATCATGATGATCACGATGACGAACAGGATGAAAGCGAAGAACGACATGGCGGGGCTCCTTCTCTGACAAGACCATCTTTCCGAAAGTCAGTCGTTTGGAGCTCCCCGTTTCTTGGATGGATCCGCAATTCGCCGGATGCACCGCTCTCCTGAACTTATCGATAATCAATATGTAGGAAGCGATGAATACCTGTTCAAGAAGAAAACCGGATTATCTTCCGGTAGAGCCGAACCCGCCTGCACCGCGTGCGGTCTCGTCGAGTTCGGACACTTCCTCCCAGGCCAGCTGGGTGACCGGTGCCAATACCAGTTGGGCGATGCGCTCCCCGCGATTGATGGTGAAAGCGTCCTGGCCGAGATTGACCAGGATCACCTTGATCTCACCGCGATAGTCGCTGTCGATCGTGCCGGGCGTGTTGAGACATGTCAGGCCATGCTTGGCAGCGAGGCCGGAGCGCGGGCGCACCTGAATCTCATAGCCCTGCGGAATGGCGACCGACAGGCCCGTCGGGATCATCGCCCGTTCCCCCGCCTGCAGCAGGACCGGATCATCCTCCGGTACGGCGGCGCGGACATCCATTCCGGCCGAACCGGCGGTTTCATAGGCAGGCAAATCAAGCCCCTCAAAATGGGGCAGCGGACGGACGGAGACATTAACCTTGATCATGCCCAAAGCCGTTGGCGGAGTCGCATGACCAAGTCAAGCAGTCAGGGCGGCCCGGATCAGTCCTCGTCCTGATGCGCCTCGAAGATTTCATCTTCCCAGTCCATCCGGTCGCCGCGCATCAGCTGATCATGCTGGCGCTCCGACTCCGGCTTGCGGTCCATGAAGATCGTATTGTCGATGCCGTCGAGCGTAAACTTGTCGACGCCGTCATTCTTCTTGAGGAAGCTTTCGAACGCGCTGTCGGGCGGAAGGGTTGAGCGCAATCCGCTTTCATAGGCGTCCCCCAGCCGGTTGGTCTCCTCCCGGTCGAGGCCGGCCTTGGCCGCGTTCTGGTACGCCTCGCGCGTCGCATCGACATCGCAATTCGCCTCGATGCGCTGTTCCTCGGTCAGCTTGTGGCACATCAGGGCACCGAGCGCGCCACCGCCCCCTGCCCGGCCGGCGGCGGGCGGCAGGCTGAATTCAATGCCCGGAATGCGCGGCGCTGGCCGTGGCCCGGACGGCGATGGCAGGGCGAAGGGACGCGCCGTTGTGGGCGGCGGTGCGGAAGACGGCGGCGCCAATGTCTGGAGGGGTGCTTCGGCAGGGGGCGGCGGCGACTCTCCCGGTTCGGGCAGCGTGACAACCTCCTCGTCAGGTGACGGCGCTTCAACCGGCACATCGGGCAGGTCGACCTCAGGCGGCGCGTCGAGCACAGGGTCGGGCTCAGGCGCCGGGTCTGGCTCGGCAGGCGTTTCTTCCTCTGGCTCGGGTGCCGGGTCCGGCATGGGTTCGGGGTCCGGAACAGGGTCCGGCTCAGGCACAGGCTCCGGCGCCGGGGGCACGTCCTCTTCCGGCGGGGCCGCGTCGGGCTCCGGATCAGGCAACACCTCTTCGGGGATATCCAGGACCGGCTCCTCGGGAAGCTCGTCCGGGAGCTCCTCGACCGGTTCATCCAGCGGCAGATCGGGCATTTCCTCGGGCAGCGGCTCTGCAGTCAGGTCCGGCTCGGCCTCCTCGAGCGGCACTTCCAGCGTGTCGGGCAGTTCCTCCGGCAACTCCTCGGGTTCCGGCATGGCCGGCAGGTCGGGCGCCGCGTCCAGCGGCATTCCCGGTTGCGGCTCTGTCGGGGCTTCCTCCTCAACGGCCAGCGGCAGGGGCTCTGGCTCGGGGACCGGGTCTTCCATCACCAATTCCACCGGCGCTTCCTGCGGTGGCAGCGGATCGTCCGCGACCAGCTCCGTCTCGGGCAGCGGCTCCGGGTCCGGCTGCGGAACAGGATCAGGCTCGGGCTCCGGCAGCGGGGCCGGATCTATCTCGGGAACAGGAACCGGCGGGACCGGGACGGGCTCTGGCTCTGGCTCTGGCTCTGGCTCTGGCTCTGGCTCTGGCTCTGGCTCTGGCTCTGGCTCTGGCTCTGGCTCTGGCTCTGGCTCTGGCTC
>JGI1201J43222_100322_pt1 | contig 12234 bp, 12 predicted proteins | sample MastesBC008_FD_43222 | JGI IMG/M metagenome (IMG submission 43222) | reverse complement strand
CTAATCAAGAAATTAAGTTATTGAAACATTAATTTTTCGTAGATATTTGCACCAAAAGCATTACGCACTCACCAACGCCAAAATTATTACTTAAGAAATGTAAATGTACAAGTTAGGAGTTGCAAAGTATAGGGGTCAAGTAAAAGTAAGATTTTAGATTCTCATAGGTTTTTCTAATATCTGGTTAACTTATAAAGAAAGATGAATAGTATTTCTATATACAAAAAATTGACATCTTAAAATACCTTTTCTTAGTTTGAGTACAATTTTAGAATTATGTAAGTAATCCAAATAGATACCGCAAAAATAGCTGTAAATCTTTGAGAAATAGGGTTTAGGGTTGAGTACATTAACTTCTAATGGTCAGCCCGAAAAATACTAGAACCTTGGCTACATTAATTCTAGGAGCCTTACCCGAATAAAATTTTTAAGTTTGCATTATTAACTTGTCCTTTGGCTAAATTTTTCCTTGAGTTTGAATCTCTACAAGTCCAGATAAAAGTACCTTTAAGAGCGAATCCTAACTTTAGGACTATCCACATTTTTAGGTTGTTACAATCGAGATTGTAAAGTATTGAGTACAAGTTTAATAAAACTAATAAAATCAATCTTCGACTAATTTATTTTTTGTTCAGAGTTGTTTTGGTATAAGCAGAAAAACAGTACGTTTCTTCACAAGCCTTAACATTAGCAATGCAAAAATCCGACTACCGGCTCGACAAGTTCCTAATTGAGACAATCTCAGACGAGCCTGTGCTGAATTGTGCAATTGAGGATATGGATAAAGCTGAGAAACTGGGTAAGAAAATTAGTTTTGAACCAATTTGGAGTGATTTTCGTATTATCTTCGAACGGGATCCAGCAGCACATAATTGGCTAGAAGTACTGTTTTGTTATCCTGGGTTGCATGCGTTATGGCTACACAGAATCGCCCATTGGTTATACGAATGTCAAATAAGTTTCTTTCCACGTTTAATTTCTCATATTGCTCGATTTCTCACCGGAATTGAAATTCATCCTGGAGCCAAAATTGGTAAAGGTGTATTTATAGACCATGGTATGGGAGTCGTAATTGGAGAGACTGCCATCATTGGAGAGTATTCACTAATTTACCAAGGTGTGACCCTCGGGGGAACAGGTAAGGAAAGTGGTAAGCGACATCCGACCTTAGGTAAACAAACAATTATTGGTGCTGGGGCAAAAATTCTAGGAAATATCCATATTGGTGATCGCGTCCGGGTTGGTGCAAGTTCTGTTGTATTACGAAATGTTCCTTCAGATTCAACTGTGGTAGGTGTTCCTGGTCGTAATATTTCCAGGACTCAGAACTCTCCCCTTTATCCTTTAGAGCATGGGAAACTACCCGATCTAGAAGGAAAAGCAATTATTTCCTTGTTGGAACGTGTCGAAAGAGCAGAAAAGCAACTACAAAGCCTCACTCTGCAATTTCAAGAACAAGAACTTAAAGAACAAATTCAACAAAAAAAATCTCAAGCAAAAGAATTCAAGAATGAAAACTCAAGAATGAAAGTTTCAAAAACAAGAACTCACAAACCAGAACTTGTAACCAAGGAACCTCCCAAATGTCACATTACGACAGCCCAAAAACTATAACTGTTCGCTTGTGCTTAGAACTTCCCGTTGGAACTCGCTGGCAAATTTATCATAGATTGCAAGAACTCAAAATTGAATGTTCTTGTTCTGATGATGGTTCCCTACGAATTAAAGTCAATCAGTTTGAAGATTTAGTTTTACTGCAAAGCACTCTAAAGCAATTTACAGCTTCCCGACAAGAACTAATTGACTGGTTAGATAAATGCTGGAACTTATAATCTTTGAATATACTTTGATTCGATGTATAAGACTACACAATCAGTTTAAGACATTTCTAAATCCCGCAAAGCTATGATTTGTAAGCTTTTACTGTGCTTGCGCTCCCCTAGAGGCTTATAGCTGCGCTACCTGTGGCTCCGCCGACACCATAAAAGCTCTAGCTGCGCCGATCCGAGAAGTTAGTTCATAAGCGCCGTCACCCTATGCTAATGACTTGGGCGTAGCGCCACAAATGCTTTGGAATCAAGCGATCGCTCTTTTCTCAGAATGCCGGAATCTAAATTTAGATTTTTTCAAGAGAATTTTTCATTGCTTGGCAATATCATAAATAGATACGTGTCCAAGTAATGAATTAGAATCTCACTTTAGTTGCTACTAAATCATTACTTGATACTCATTATTTTTCTTTGAGTTTTAGGTAATGGTACTACCCCCTACACCAAAAAGTAACATTTGCTGCATACTGAAAAACAAATATTTTTCGATACTGATTTTTCTAAAAAAAACCCCAATTCTTGGGTTTCTTTTGTAGTGAAAATATTAAATTTTCCTGAAATTGTTCTCAGAGTTAAAAATCATTTTCCGAAATCATCAGTATAAAAGGAGAAATATTTATTTATTCATATTTTCTAATTAAATTCTAAGTATAAGGACTAAACGTTCCATGATGTTTAACTATCGTCGCGATCGAAAATTCATAGTTTTTTTGCAAAATGAACTGGAACTATCAAACTCAGATATAGCTGTTGCGTTGCGACATCGAGAATGTGACAGTGCTCGTTTACCAATGCTGCTATGGCAATATGGCTTAATTGATTTGGAACAGTTAGAACGAATTTTTGATTGGTTAGAAAAGCAGGTTTAAGTGAATCTGCAAGTGAAATCTGTGTTTAAGCATAAATATTTTGGCAAATATGTTACCCACTATCAGTAATTGCCTAAAACTAGGACCAAAATCAATAAAGAGATTAGGAAATTTTCCCACTATAGGTACTATCAAAATGAATCAAGTCCTAATCAATGACACCACTTTACGCGATGGTGAACAGGCTGCTGGCGTTGCTTTTAATTTAGAAGAAAAAATTGCGATCGCCAAGTTTCTTGATGCTATTGGTCTTGAAGAAATAGAGGTTGGAATCCCAGCGATGGGTGAGGAAGAACAACGCGCAATCCAATCAATTGCAGATTTGGGCTTATCTGCAAAACTTTTGGGTTGGAATCGTGCTGTGATTTCCGATATTAAAGCTTCTATGGCTTGTGGTCTGAAGCGAATGCATATTGCTATCCCCGTATCTGGAATTCAAATTGCGACAAAGTTTCAAGGTCAATGGCGGATCACATTACAGCAACTCAAAGACTGTATTAGTTTTGCTGTGGATAAAGGCTTTTGGGTCGCGGTTGGTGGTGAAGACTCCTCCAGAGCTGATGATGAATTTCTTTTAGATGTAGCCCTTTACGCCCAAGAATGGGGTGCAAAACGTTTTCGCTTCTGTGACACAGTAGGAGTTCTCGACCCTTTTACCACATACAGTAAAGTTAAACGTCTAGTATCAGGCTTACGAATTCCTGTAGAGGTTCACACCCACAATGATTTTGGTTTAGCTACAGCTAATGCTCTTGCTGGACTTAAAGCCGGAGCTTTAAGCGTTAATACAACTGTTAACGGATTGGGTGAAAGAGCTGGTAATGCAGCATTGGAAGAAGTAGTAATGGCAATCAAACGAATGTATGGGGTTGATTTAGGTATTGATACCCCTCGTTTATTAGAGCTATCAAAACTTGTTGCAAATGCATCTGGTTGTCGAGTTCCACCTTGGAAAGCAATTGTTGGTGAAAATACCTTTGCTCATGAATCTGGAATTCATGCTCATGGAGTTTTAAAAAATCCATTTACCTATGAGCCTTTTGCACCAGAAGAAGTAGGTCGCGAACGTCGTTTAGTCGTAGGTAAACATTCGGGTCGTCACTTAATATCTAATTTACTGAAGCAACATGGCATTTTCCTAAGTAAGGAAGAAACTCAATCTGTTCTTGATGCAGTTCGACAGTGTTCGATGGAGAAGAAACGTAATCTCACGACCGAGGAGTTGTTGGATTTGGTAAAAATACAAAAATATTCCCATGCAATTAGATGAACTTGAATTACATTTACCTCCAGTATTCGATATTGGAGATAAAGTCCGGATACGAAAGCTGATCAAAAATGATGGTACCTTCCCTGGTAAACAAGTTGGTGAAGTTTTAGCGAACATAGGAGATGTTGGCTATATCGTTAGTATTGGTACTTACTTACAAACTGCCTACATTTATGCAGTACATTTTTTGGATAAAGGTTATGTTGTCGGTTGTCGAAAAAGAGAATTAGAGGCTGTTGAGACTAACCCAGAGAATGACGAACAATGAACAGAAAATATAAGAAGCTTAAATGATAACTGACGGGTGATAACTGAAACAAAGTATTACAAATCTAACAGTGAGGTTTTCAATGAAAGTAATGTTGCGTGAAAATTCTGAAGGAACTCTAATTGTTTATGTGGCAAAAAAAGACCTTGAGGAAGAAGTTGTCAAACAAACTGATGGGTCAGAAGGTAAAATTTTTACTTTAGCTAATGGTTGGGAATTAGTTTTTCCCGATCTACCAGACCCATTACAGTTACCTAAAACAGTAGAGGCTAGAAGGTTAGCCTAGTTTTTTTGAGTTGTGAGTTGTGAGTTATGAATTGTTATATTGTGTCCGCTTGTAAAGAAATTCTTGATCTAGTGTTCTTTGGAGTGCTAATAGGCTATGGGCTTTCCATCTAACTAGCGGTCGCAATCCATAACACTTTTGAGTGGCGCTCAAGCAGGCATTGTATTCCTATACCTAACTCTTAACTCTATACTCTCCACTCATTAAGTGTCTTAATATATGCGTGTTAATATATACTATGTATTTTTTAGCTTGGTTTTAATTTTACAGTTCTATATGAGTCGCTTTAAATGCATAGCTTCAAGTTTATAGCTCTAAAATTTATTGTTGCAGAATTGAGAACAGAAAAAAATGGCTAAGCAAAACCTAAGGCTATCAGAATTTGAGCTTGAAGGTAAATTTCTAGGCTTTTTTAGAAATAAATCTGGAAAATTAAAGTATTTGAGATTAATGATTACAGCAGGAGATGTAAAAATTAAACTTCCGAAAAAATTACGGAATGCAGCAAGTTTATATTTAGTTCCTGGTGAAGAGATTAGTATTAGAGGTATCAGCAAACGGAAAATTAATAAAAATCATAGCAAAGTAAAACTGAAAGCTAAATTCATCAAGTCAGCTAATTTTTTCCCGAAGCAACATATAGAAGAACACTCAAAAGCCAAGATTTTGATTTGTCAAAAACCCCGTTGCATTAAAAGTGGTGGGAAAGATTTAGTATCAAAGCTAGAAAAAACTCTCTGTCAACAAGGACTTCAAGACCAAGTAATTATTAAACGTAGCGGATGTTTAAAGCGTTGTTCCAAAGCTCCTAACTGTGTTCTGGAAATGTCCGCAAAGAAATCTAGTAACAACCAGCCAGTACATCCAAAGAAAATTATTTCTCTATTAGAAAAATATGTAAGTTCTTAAATTACTACGAGCAAAACACATATGAGTCAAATAAATAGAGGTAGAACATTTTATGCTTTACCATAATACTTGTATTTTATACTACTTAATATTTAAAATTAATTAAATGTCTATTTTCTCTAAAATCCTGAACTATTATTTATTTTACATAGTCCAAATACCTATTAACAAAATTGCGTGAACTCCAATTCCAGCAGCAAACCAGCGGGAATTAGCGTTTTTAGGTGCTGGTAGTTCTTCCTAATGTAAATGAATTTTTAATTTTCTTTAGATTCGAAACATAACCATTTAAAACAAGTATTTGATATAACATGGAGCGAGGAAAAGAAAATAGGTATCTTTAATTTATCCGCTATTATCACCCTTAGGTATTTGCTGTATTCCACCGATTAAAAATCTGTCGTCTGAGATTTTTGCAATCTAATATCTTTCTCATAATTCTTTCATTTTTGCTATCCAAGTACTATAGTATAAAAATGAGAAGATTATGAGATTAGTTCTCGGGAGCTAAATGATAAATATTTTTAGGAGACAGCCCCAGGTATCAAAACTGGTAATAGCAGTTGGAATTGTATTTGGTTTATTGGTGAGCGGATGTAATAATTCAAACAATGTATCCTTTGACCAGGGACAAGAATCTAGTAATACGGGACAGAGTCCAGACGCAAAGAATAGGAAAATTATCCTGACAACCTTTACAGTACTTGCAGATATGGCTCGTAATGTTGCTGGGGATAAAGCTACTGTTCAATCTTTGACAAGACCAGGGGCGGAAATTCATGGATACGAACCGACTCCTAGCGACATAGTTAAAGCTCAAAAAGCAGATCTTATTTTAGATAATGGTTTGGGTTTAGAACGTTGGGCACAGAAATTTTATGGGAACCTAAGAGATGTTCCTCATGCAACCTTAAGTGAGGGGATAACACCAATAAATATCAGCGAAGATGCATATGCAGGAAAACCAAATCCCCATGCTTGGATGTCACCAAAATTAGCGTTGAGGTATGTAGATAATATTCGTGCATCTTTAGTAAAGTTAGACCCGGCAAATGCAGAGACTTATAATGCTAATGCTAAAGCTTATAGTCAGCAAATTAAGCAAGTGGATTTAAAGTTACAAGAAACTGTGGAAAAAATTCCTCAAAATAGACGTTTTATGGTGACTTGTGAAGGAGCATTTTCTTATTTAGCGAATGATTATGGTTTAAAAGAAGTATATTTATGGGCGGTTAATTCCGAGCAACAAGCAACTCCGAGACAAGTTGAAAAAGTAATTACAACAGTAAGGAAAAATCAAATACCTGTAGTTTTTTGTGAAAGTACTGTAAGTGCTGATGCTCAGAAACAAGTTGCTAAAGAATCGAATTCAAAATTTGGTGGTGTATTTTATGTCGATTCACTTACTGAAGAAAATGGTGTTGCACCTACTTATTTTAAGTTATTAGAGTATAACATTAATACTTTAGTTAATGGTTTAAAAAAATAGGGCTAATTTGAGATATTTTAAGAGTTAAAAAGTCATCATACTACTATATAGTAGATGCATCAATATCTTTATATTTTTCCATCAAATATTTGTATTTTAATGAAGATTAGTTGTAATAAATACTTTCATTGGGATAAATTATAATTATTATGTCTAGAATTGCGGTTCAAGTAGAAGAAGTTACAGTTACTTACAACGGTAAAGTTGCTTTGCATGGAGCAAATTTAGAATTAAAAACTTCTTCTATAAGTGGTTTGGTAGGGATGAATGGCTCGGGTAAATCAACTTTATTTAAATCAATTATGGGTTTTGTTAAACCCATAACTGGACGTGTTTTAATCAAAGGAATGTCGATAAGTAAAGCACAAAAACAAAATTTGGTTGCTTATATTCCTCAAACTGAAGATGTAGATTGGAATTTTCCGATTGGTGTGAAAGATGTAGTCATGATGGGACGCTATGGCTACATGAATTTTTTAAGGATTCCCAGTGCTAACGATCGCAGAGTTGTGCAGGAAAGTTTAAAAAGAACCCATATGGAAGAATTTAGCGATCGACAAATTGGAGAGCTTTCAGGCGGGCAAAAAAAACGAGCATTTTTAGCACGGGCTTTGGCGCAACAAGCACAAATAATTCTTTTAGACGAACCCTTTACGGGAGTAGATATTAAAACAGAAAAGGCAATTATTCAACTGTTGGTTGAATTACGAAATATGGGTCATACAATTTTAATTTCTACCCATGACCTTTCTTCTATTTCGACATTTTGTGATGACGTAGTATTAATAAATCGTACTATTTTGGCTTACGGTCCTACAGGAGAGATTTTTACAGAAGAGAATATTGCTCGTACCTTTGGGGGAATGGTACCGGTTGGGGGAATTGGTAATAAGTAATAAGTAATAAGTAATAAGTCATTAGTAATGAGTAATAAGTAACAAGTAATAAGTAATGAGTCATGAGTAATAAGTAATGTTAGCGGCTAGCGGTAGCCTACCGTAAGGTATTGCGGGCGCGTTAGCATTCGCCGCTCGCGGCGCGGTCTAGCGGGACACGTAAGTGTACACAGCGCACAGTAATGAGTAAAAGCTTATGCATTATGGCGTTAGCTATGTGGTAATTAATTGTTAATATTTTATATTAATTTTTTGTGGAGTTTTTTCAAATTTAGAAAATAATTTGACCGGTCAAAATTATGGGTATAGAAACAGTTTGGCAATGGTTTGTTGCACCTTTGCAATTTGAATTTATGATTAAGGCAATATTTGTAAGTGCTTTAGTCGGTGTTGTTTGTTCCATGCTTTCATGTTATATGACTCTCAAAGGTTGGGCTTTAATGGGTGATGCGGTTTCCCATGCAGTACTTCCAGGAGTTGTGATTGCTTATATTGTAAATATTCCTTTTGCTATTGGAGCTTTTATATTTGGCTTGGGTTCAGTAGTTTCAATTGGATTTATTAAGTCAAAAACTCGAATTAAAGAGGATACGGTAATGGGTTTAGTATTTACCGGTTTCTTCGCTTTTGGTTTGGTACTAATTTCTAAGACGCCAAGTAATATAGATTTAATGCATATTCTGTTTGGAAATGTTTTAGGTATTTCCGACCAAAATCTAATTCAAACAATCATAATTGGCGTTATTACTATAATATCTCTAACAGTTTTACGGAAAGACTTACTACTATTTTGTTTTGATGCGACCCATGCACGTAGTATAGGATTAAATACTACTGCTTTGTACTATATTTTGTTATCATTGCTTGCTTTAACAATTGTTGCAGCTCAACAAACTGTGGGAATTATTTTAGTGATTGCAATGTTAGTAACCCCAGGAGCAACTGCTTATATGTTGAGCGATAGTTTCGGTACGATGACAATCATTGCTGTTGCTTCCGGAGTATTTTCCAGTTTAATGGGAACCTATATTAGTTACCATCTTGACGCATCCACGGGTGGGTGTATTGTAGTATTACAAACTTTATTGTTTGTTGCTGCGATGATTTTTGCACCCAAACACGGAATGTTGGTCAGACATTTACAAGCACGGGGCAGGTAATTGATTATGAATCTGAATTTTTAACGGGGCTTGATTGTAATTGTGGTAGTACCAGTATGTCGAACATGGGCTAGTTTGTAGAAATCAAGTTGTGGTTGTGGAAGACAATAACTTTACAACATCAATCCTCTTTCTCTTCATACTCTTCTTTTGGCGAAGGTATTGAGTAAAATCTCCCAAAATGCGATCAATTTCAGGATGGAGGGGAAGACGTTCAAAAACGGTGAGATTGATTGTAAAACGAGGATTTTTACTCCACAGCTTCAAAATTTCTGCAAAAGCAGTCAACAAAATCGCAGAAGGAGTAAAACCAACATTTTTCCCTTTCTGTTTTAATTGCTCCCAAATATTGGGTTCGATTCGAGCACGGTAACGTTTAAATCGATAATCTTTTAAATCGCTGGGAAAATAGACTAAAGGTAATTCTGGTGCTGGAGGTAAATCATCCAAACGATTGAACCAGTAATTTTGCGATCGCCTGACCAATTCTGGATCTTGTCGTGTTTGCTTGTTAATTACATAGTCCCGGAATGATACCTCTAATGGTTTCAAAGAAAGTTCGGGATTCTGATAAAGTTGATTCCACTCCTGAAATAAAATTTGAACGCTAGCAGCATCCATCATCAATAAATCAATTTTGAAATGAAGCCGTATCCGACGATCGCTTAAATAAGTGGCTCGGATATCAAATAAAGGCCATTGATCGCAGGGTAACATTTGATGGGATAATTCTTCTCGCATGGTTGCGAGTATCCTTTCTGCTTCCAAATGTTCTACTCCTCGCAAATCCAGAGTAGAAATTTCATAACTGGGAACTTTCTCTAAAATCTGTTGCTCCCCAGTAGGTAGGACTATTGCTCGTAGCATATCGTGGCGATCGACTAATTTTCGCCAAGCTGCAGAAAGCCGTGATAAGTCTAAATTTTCCGATTCAAACTCGATATAACCATTAATAGCTACATCCCCTAAATCAAAGATCCCACTCCTTCCAATCCAATATGCTTGCTGAATATCAGTCAGCGGAAAAGGTTCGTAACGTCTGGTAAACTCTGGTTCAATTACTGGTAAAGAAGTAGTATTAATCTCGGTTTGACCGAGCAAACGTATAATATCTTGCTTATGCTCTGCTAAGGAGTTTTTTAACTCTGGGGTTAATGCTCCTTTTGGAGCTTCAATAATTAATTTCTCTTTTCTGGTTGATAACTTTATTCCCTGTCGGTCGAGTTCTTTTAAAAGTTCATTTCTATTCATAATTCTATTATTTCTGTATCATCATTAGATTCAGTAGATAAGGTTGATGATTTAATTTTTTTTAATGTCAATTGTTCATCTACGGCTATAGCTAATTCTGCGATATTAGTAGCTTCTACTAACAATTGCTTCATAGACACATTTACCCCAATTTGAGTTTGTAACTTATTTTTCAACTGTACTAAATTTAATGAATCCATCCCCAACTGGAAGAAATTATTATCGATACCCACAGCATCTATCTGCAGAATTTGTTGCACCATTTCAGCTAAAGTTATCTCCATCTCAGTTCTTGGAGGTGTTAAGACTGAATCAGGTTGAAAATTAAGTATATTAGGGCTAGGTAACTTCTTGCGGTCTACTTTCCCATTTGCAGTTAGGGGTAAAGCATCTAATGAAATATATTCAAAAGGCACCATATATACTGGTAACTTCTGTTGTAAATATTTCCTTAACTGTACAGAAATAGATTGGGAATCTTTGTCTTTTTTAGAGTTCAACCACTGTTTGGTTTGAGCTAAATCAATTTTGCCACCCACAAAACTATAAAGCAAAATCTGACTATATTTGAGCTTAAATAAATCTTTTATTTCGTTTAATTCCAGATAGCCAATGGGACATAAACCTATTTCCTGGTCCGGTGCAGATTGCATTAATAATTGACCGATGTTACCTGCTTCTAACAAACAAAAGTCTTTTGCTAATTCTCCATAAATTGGGGTAATAGCATTTAGTTCGCCAATCAAAAATAGTGAAAAAGCACCATTATCAAAAATTGGTTGATTGCCACGATAGATACTGCTATCAAAAATACTATTATCAAGAATATTATTATCAATTTCGCTGCGACCGCGAACTAATATCAAACGATGTTCCCGAGGATGATAGTAGTATATCCCTGCTTGGAGACCTTCTACTCCATTGGGTTTAATTAGCAAATAAGTTTGCACGGGGTAGAGACTACCAGCAGAAGGATAAAGATATTTTGGTAGAGGATAATCCTCCAATTTCATCTGCTGTAAGCAACTTAAAAACTGACTAAATTCTGTCAAAGAAATAGGTTTTTGTAAAAATTTCCGGTAGCTTTGACGTTTCAGGTAAGCTTGGGTGAGATCTTCATCAAATTCAGTTCTGGGTAATTGAATGCTGTGCTCAGAAGGTTCTATCTGTCGCAATCCTGGTTGCTTAAGCTTAAATTCAATCCGTTCTCCAGGATCTTGCAATACTCCTTCTTGTTGAGTCGGTTGGTAAGCTTCTGTAGGATTTTGAGTTGAGGGATTATCACTAACAACATAAGCTACAAGCTGTTGTTTATTTTGTGATTCTCCCACCGCAGTAACCACAGCTTGCTTAATTATGGGATGTTGTTTTAATGTCGCTTCAATTTCTCCTAATTCGATCCGATAACCATTGATTTTTACCTGAAAATCCGATCTTCCCAAAAACTCAATATTCCCTGAAGGTAAATATTTTCCTAGATCCCCAGTTTTGTATAATCTTTCCCCTGTGACCGGATGAGTGATAAACCTAGCATTTGTTTTTGATTCATCTCCCCAATAACCTAACGCTAATCCAATCCCACCAATATAAAGTTCTCCCACAACCCATACCGGAGTCGGTTCCATTAATTCATTCAATACATAAAACTGTTGGTTGCTTAAAGGTTTACCGTAAGGAATACTTTTCCAATTTGGATTTACTTTGTCAATTGGATAGTAAATCGACCAGATGGAAGCTTCTGTTGCTCCCCCCAAACTTACAGCACTTTTCAGGTAAGTGAGGTACAGTAACAACAGCTTGTGAACCAGTTTTTTAAATGCTTGGGATTGACTAAATCGAGGGCAGTTCTAATCAGAACATCAACCATTTTCGAATTGGTTGGAGAAAACTGACGTAGAAAAGCTTTGAGTTGTGACCACCAATGTTCTATTGGATTAAAATCAGGAGAATAGGGTGATTGGTAAAGAACNCTTGCACCAACGGATTGAATCAATGGTTCAATTTCTA
>JGI1201J43222_100325_pt1 | contig 12269 bp, 10 predicted proteins | sample MastesBC008_FD_43222 | JGI IMG/M metagenome (IMG submission 43222) | reverse complement strand
GGGAACTGGTTGATGACATGGCAATGATGCAAATGGATCAAGCCGGAGCACATCAAGCTTTGGCACTGTCTTGGCCTGAAAATATCATTCCTATCTTTCAACCTGCTCATAGCCCTCAACTCAATCCAATTGAGCGATTATGGCAGTTCATTAAACACCAGTTCAAGGGTGAAAGTTTTTCTGATTTACAACAACTACGTCAACGAGTTCAAAACGAGTTAACTCAAATGTCTTCTGAGTTAATCTCTTCTTTGACAAGCTATGATTTTATCCTTGAAGCTCTATTTTATGAAGCATTATTATATGCATCTTCATAGAGAATTGGTATTAATCCCATTACCTGCGGAATCATCATAACCTACAGCTTCCCTATAAAGATTGTTTGATTTACAAGAACATATAAATTTTCCGTCAGTTTTCTTTGCTATGTTTGCTACTCTTCTCTTAGTTTCTACTACTAATAACGGTTTGTTATATTGGTCGTAGATCATGAAATCGGGTTGTAATCCACCTTCGATAGAGGGATTTACTTCGCAGCGTTCGCCATAAGTGCGTCTTTTCGCAGGAAAACCTAAAAAATTCCACAAATGATTTGTAAAATGGAAATTTAACTGACTTTCAGATACATTTTTATCAAGAGAGGACCATTTGTCGAGCAAATTATTAATGCTCATTTTACCCACCTCATCAAAAGCTGTCGCTGTTCCTGAAACGAATTCACTGACCATATTTTGAGACTCTTGTTAGCTATGCTCATATGTTTTCCTATCTACACATATCTTCAAATCACAAGATTTCACTTCCGTATTTCTAGCTAAAAAAAAGTGACAGAATAAAATTCGTCACACATGAATTAGAAAAAATCAATAATTAACTTGAGTATTTGTTAAATTTCTGTCCCCCAAAGCAAACAGAATAAAATCTGTCACAGATGCTGGAAAAATTTTTTAGATATAAACTCAGTTCAATTTCTGTTACCTGTTTCCGAATACTGTTAATTAACCTTATTTCCCCGTTAAATAACTTATGTAACTACTTGTTATATTTCCCAATCGATAGCTAATGAGCGTGTTAACCTAGGCACATATATTAAAGGTTCAATAACAGTTCGGAGTAAATAAATAACAAAGCTAAACTAAGGTTTTGCCTAAATTTTAAAGTATCTGCTAAGCTAGCTGGCTAAGAATAATGAAACCAGAGAAATTGGCAAGTTTGCGGAACTTATGTCGAAATGAGGCGGCATTTGAAAAGATAAAGTATATCATAGCAGACGAAGTCCAAAACTTAGAATACAAACTGGAACGAGCATATTTTGAGCTAGAGCAGCTGAAAGCACTTCTGCGCGCTATTGCTCGCCTACGAGAACCCTTAGATCTCGAAACAATTTTTAAAGCCACAGCAGTTGAAGTTCGTCAGCTTTTAGCAGCAGATCGAGTGGGTATGTTTCGTTTTTATCCAGACTCGGGATGGGACGATGGTGAATTTGTTTCAGAAGACGTAGATCCGGCTTTCAGTTCGGCTATGGAGCAAAAAATTCACGATCACTGTTTTGGAGAACAATTTGCAATTTATTATCAACAAGGTCGAATTCAAGCAGTTGCAGATATTTACAATGCAGGACTAAGTGATTGTCACATTGAGGTTCTGTCTCAATTTCAGGTACGGGCAAACCTAGCAGTACCATTATTACAAGATAAACAATTGTGGGGATTACTTTGTATCCATCAGTGCAAAGAAACCCGTGAATGGAAAGAAACCGAAATCGATTTTGTAACCCAGATCGCCGGTCACTTAGGAATTGCTCTGCAACATGGCAAACTTTTAGCAGAACTGCAAGCAGAAGTGATGGAAAGACAACAAGCCCAACAAGCAGTTCAGGGTTTAAATCAAGAATTACAGAAAACTGTAACTGAATTGGAAGTGGTAAATAAGGAACTAGAAGCCTTTAGTTACTCAGTATCTCACGATCTACGAGCGCCGTTACGCAGTATTGATGGCTTCAGCCAGGCTTTGCTGGAAGACTACCCGGATAACTTAGACTTAACTGGACAAGACTACTTGCGAAGAATCAGATTAGCCACTCAGCGAATGGGACAACTGATTGACGATCTCCTCAAGCTATCGCGGGTAACCCGTAGTGAGATGCATGTAGAGTCAGTGAATCTAAGTTTTTTAGCTAACAAGATTTGTACTGAATTACAAGAAAACGCATCAGAACGACAAGTTGAGTTTAAAATCCATAAAGATTTAGTAGCCAAAGGGGATATTCGTCTGCTACAAGTATTACTGGAAAACTTACTTAATAATGCCTGGAAATTTACCTCTAAGGGAATTAAAGCACAAATCGAGTTTGGCGAAATGTCTCCCAAAAGTGATATTCCAGTTTACTTTATCCGAGATAATGGTGCGGGCTTTGAAATGAAATATGCTAACAAGTTATTTGCACCGTTCCAACGGTTACATCATATGAATGAGTTCCCAGGTAATGGTATTGGTTTAGCTACGGTACAGCGCGTTGTCCATCGGCATGGTGGTAGAGTATGGGCAGAAGCTACTGTAGAGCAAGGAGCCACTTTTTACTTCACTTTGAGACCAGAGGGAGTGGGCGGGGCATGAGCATCAGAGATAAAATCATTCTTCTGGTGGAAGATAACCCCGATGATGAAGCTTTGGCAATTCGAGCTCTCAAACGCAATCACATCATTAATGAAGTTGTAGTAGCTCATGATGGCGTTGAAGCTTTAGATTATTTATTTGGTACCGGTATCTACTCTCAACGGAATACTAGCCTTCAACCTGCTGTAATTTTGCTAGATTTAAAACTTCCTCGGGTTGATGGTATTGAAGTTTTACGTCGCTTGCGCGAAGATGAACGGACTAAGCTATTACCTGTGGTGATTTTAACCACCTCTAACGAAGAACGCGATATGCTTAATAGTTATAGCTTGGGATGCAATAGCTATGTCCGCAAACCTGTAGATTTTCTTCAGTTTTCGGAAGCAATCCGGCAACTGGGAATGTACTGGCTACTGATGAACGAACCGCCGCCTTCTAAGGCTAAATAACGGAAATGAGTCAACATGAGCCGTCACCTAAATGTACTAATTATCGAGGATTCTGAAGATGATACTCTTCTAACCTTACGGGAATTACGTCGGGGTGGATACAGCTTGGATTATGTTCGAGTAGATACTCCGACGGCAATGCAAGCGGCGCTGGAAGAACGCACGTGGGATATTGCGATCGCAGATTTCAGCATGCCTGCTTTCAGTGGCTTGGAAGCCCTAAAACTCCTCCAGAGATATAACTTAGATTTACCATTTATTGTAGTATCTGGCACAATTGGCGAAGATGTTGCTGTTGCGGTAATGAAAGCCGGAGCTCATGACTACTTGCTCAAAAGTAATCTTACCCGTTTAGTACCTGCAGTGGAGAGGGAAGTCCGGGAAGCGAGAGAAAGACGTAAAAGACATAGCACCGAACAAGCATTACAGGAAAGCGAAGAACGATTTCAAACCCTCTGCAACTCAGCACCCTTGGCAATTTTCCAAACTGACTGTCAAGGAAGGCGCACTTACAATAATCCTTTGTGGCATGACATTTCTGGTTTGAGTGAGGAAAGAAGTTTGGGGTATGGTTGGGCTGATGCAATTCACCCGGAAGAACGCTTAGGAGTCCTTAAATCCTGGGAACATACAGCATCAAAACAAGGGTCTTGGGTTCACGAACACAGACTTTTGACTCAGCAAGGTGAAATCCGCTGGGTGCGTGCTCTTGCTAGCCCCATGTACTCAACAGAAGGGAATTTCCTCGGTCATGTAGGGACAGTTGAAGATATTACAAAGCAAAAGCAAGCTGCACAGAGGATATACGAACAAGCTGCACTCTTGGATATATCAACGGATGCAATTTCTGTATGTGACCTGGAAAATCAAATACTATTCTGGAACAAAGGTGCCGAACGTTTATATAAGTGGAAGTCACAAGAAGCTATCGGTAAAAATGCTGAACAAATTTTGTATAACTCGGAAGAAAGTTTAATATTACGTAGAAAAATACAAGCAATACTAGCTAAAGATGGTAAGTGGCAAGGCGAATTAGAGCAAGTTAGCAAAGGCGGGAAAAAAATTGTCGTTGAAAGTCGCTGGACGCTTATATATGATGAAGTAAATAAGCCTAAATCTATCCTAATAGTTAGTACTGATATCACTGAAAAAAAACAATTACAAGCGCAATTTCTTCGAGCCCAACGTCTGGAAAGTTTGGGAGCTCTCGCTGGTGGTATTGCCCATGATTTTAATAATATTTTGACCCCTATTTTAGCAGTTGCTCAACTTTTATCCTTCAAATTTCCCAATCTTGATGATAATAACAAGCAACTGTTAGCCATATTAGAAGGTAGTGCCAAGCGTGGAGCCGATTTAGTTAAGCAAATCCTTTCTTTTACCCGGGGTGTAGAAGGAACTCGTACCACGATCCAACTGCGACACTTACTTGTAGATGTAGCACAGGTAGCAAAAAAAACTTTTCCAAAATTCATCGACACCCAAGTTAATATTGCACCCGATTTGTGGACAGTATTTGGAGATCCGACCCAACTCCATCAAGTACTTATGAACCTGGTAGTAAATGCTCGGGATGCGATGCCTGATGGGGGTACTCTGAGTATTAGCGCTGAAAATTTTTGGGTTGAAGAAGAATATGCTCGCATGCATGTAGATGCTTCAGTGGGCTCCTATGCTGCAATCGCGATTTCTGATACTGGGATGGGTATTTATCCTGAAATATTAGATCGTATTTTCGATCCTTTTTTTACGACAAAAGAGCAGGGTAAGGGAACTGGCTTAGGACTTTCTACTGCAATGAGCATTATTAGAAGTCATGGTGGTTTTGTAACCGTGTATAGCGAAGTAGGGAAAGGAAGTAACTTTAATGTGTATTTACCAAGCAGTCAAATAATTGAAACAGATACTCCAGCAGATGTAGAATTACCAGAAGGTAATGGAGAATTAATTTTAGTAGTTGATGACGAAGCTACGATTTGTGAAATCACTAAAAATACTCTTAATAGTCATAATTACAAAGTTTTAACTGCCAGTGATGGAATCGGAGCGCTTGCACTTTACGCCCAGCATAAGGAAAGCATCGGCTTAGTTTTAATAGATATGATGATGCCAGGGATCGATGGACCTTCCACTATTCTTAAGCTGCAACGCATTAACCCAAAAGTAAAAATTGTGGCAATGAGTGGGCTCGTAGCTCATAGTTCTACGATTCAATATCAAAACCTTCAAATTCAAGGATTTCTGTCCAAGCCTTTTACTACAGAAATATTACTTAATACTATTTCTTCTGCACTTAAGTAACTTTTCCCAGTCGAACAAGGTAAATAATTTCTACCTTTAATTTCCTATCTTAATAATTAGATAAATAAATCTAGAACCATAGCAATCCTAAGTCATTCATAAAAGTCAATTTTGTAGAGAGTTTACGTGCAACCTCTATACAGGATTAATCCGTTCACAAATATGCGGATAATTGCTGTGTATTTCTCAGATGTTTCCCGGTTAAATATTTCTTTTACCCCATCCTCTATTACCTTTAAAGTAAAACATAATATCCCAAATTATGTGCTTACCGCGACAAAAGCGATGGAAAAATAAAATGAAAATTAAAATATGACTTTATTGCATAACCTTTAAAATTTTCCTAGCCTATAGGCTTATTTCAAGATATTTATTTGCATATTAGCTAAAATTTATGACATATAAACAATGAATTTATTTTTATGGTTTTTAGTTTTACTTGGTGCTGTAATAGCTGCTCATTGGGGTGCAGATAAATTAGCAGAACCACTGCAAAAATTGCGTAAAAGGTGGGGTTTATCAGAAGCTGCGGCTGCGGCTTTTGTTGCTTTAGCTACAGCGAGTCCGGAAGTTGGTACTAATGTGGCTAGTGCTGTTGGTGGTCTTCAGGATATTGGACTAGGTAATTTGCTTGGTTCGAATATTATTTCTGTACCGGCGATCGTAACTGTTTCCTATATTGCTTCTATGGCTAATGCTAAAGATAACTCTCAAGTTACTTCTCAAAGTAATTCCAATAATTCGTCGTCAGATAACCCTCAAACACATGTCTTACGAGTAAAACCAGAAGCATTAACCGTGCAAGCAATTCCCTACTTATTAATTATTGCCCTAGCAGCCATACTAACTCTTCCTCAACCTTGGCGCGGGCTACAACCTATTGATGGTTGGATTATGTTAGTAGCTTACTTTATTTACTTAGCCCAAGCAGTTATGCGGGAAAGGCAAAATCATCAAACAGTAGAATGGGAAAAACAGGAAATCATAATTGCGATCGCTGGGATCTTATCACTTTGTTTAGGTGCATACTTGACCGTCAAAGCTACAGAAAATATCGTTTCTCTATTAGGAATTTCCCAACTAGTTGGTGGACTTTTTATTACATCTACCATGAGTATTGCACCAGAAGTTTTCGCAACCTGGAGTGTAGCCCGTAGCGGTCAGGTAACCGCTGCTACTACTAATGTGATTGCTGACAATACGGCAACAATGACCCTTGCTTTCTTTCCTTTAGCACTTGTAAGTCTGCCAGTAAAAGATTTACAACTATATTCATTTAACTTAACTTTTGTTGCTCTGCTGGGGATAATCTACGCAGCCGTAATTCACTGGGGTGCTCAAAAATACAGTTTTGAATTGTGGGAAGTAGTTGCACTCAATGGAGTTTATTTAGTTTACCTTGGTATTATGGTATTTGGCATACTTAATGTATTTTGAATCTTATCTAACTTCCAGGAATTAATGGTACGGGAAGACCAGCTTCTTTTAATAAAATATCGAATTCCTTGTTAAATTTTTTCAGTGCACTCCTTGCCTGTAAACCGTCAATAAATCGGAACAGACCCTTATTATTTAAATATTGTCTGTATTCTTTATTTAAGTTTGCAAAAGCACTTAGCGTTTTAATAGTTTGTTTCCTTAAAGGCGTTCCTTTTGGTGTAGTTTTAAGTACGGAATTCAGTACTTTACTTGTTCTTTCTAGTACTTTGCTTGCAGTTTGAATTGTACCTGGGCTGCGTTTATCTAATCTTGACAGGCTTATATAAATACTCTCACTAATGTTTTGTCCCCTCAAAACTCGAACAGTCTGGTTAAGAAATTCCTCCGTAATTGGGACTACTTCTCTTGCGACACCGGTAACATCTTGAACAACATCTCCAAAAATTCCAAATATCATAGTGACTACCATAATAACTACACAACTGAGACGATTTGGTCTCAATATCAAGGAATAAATAAGTTTTAAAAATAGAACTTAAATTTGCTATTATTCAATAATTTAATTATTACTCACACACAAAAATTATTACTCACACACAAATGGCCGAAAATACAAATATTTCTAATAATCCTTTACTTAAAGGTTCTGGTTTGCCCCCATTTACAGAAATTAAACCCGAACAGGTTGAACCTGCACTTGAGATATTGTTAAAAGACCTAGACACACAATTAACAACTCTAGAAACTAATATTTTAGAAACTAACATTGAACCAAACTGGCAGGCTTTAGTTGAGCCCCTTGAAGAAATTACCGAAGGTCTCACTTGGAGTTGGGGTGTTGTTAGTCATTTGATGGGCGTGCAAAATAGCCCCGAACTGCGTCAAGCTTATGAAGCTGTGCAACCCCATGTAATTCAGTTTTCTAACCGCCTGAGTCAAAGTCAACCCATTTACAATGCTTTTAAACAAATTCGCACCGGTGAAACCTGGAATACTTTAGATCCAGCCCAACAGCGGATTGTGGAATCTGCAGTCCGGGACGCCGAACTTTCCGGTGTCGGTTTGCAAGGTGAAGCGCGACAGCGATTTAATCAGATTCAAATGGAAATGGCGGAATTATCCACCAAATTTTCTAATCATGTATTAGATGCGACAAAGGCTTTTAGTTTAACTTTAACCACTAAAGAAAAGGTACAAGGTTTACCTCCTAGTTGGTTGAGTTTAGGAGCACAAGCAGCACGAGATGCAGGAGAAACTGCAGCTACTCCAGAAAATGGACCTTGGCGCTTAACTTTAGATATACCCAGCTATGGTCCTTTCATCCAACACAGCAAACGCCGCGATTTGCGGGAAAAAGCTTATAAAGCTTTTATTAGTCGCGCAACTGTTGGTGAGTTAGATAATAAACCCATAATTGATAAAATTTTAGTGCTGCGTCAGGAATTAGCACAGTTATTGGGTTATCCAACCTATGCTGCGGTAAGTCTGGCAAGTAAAATGGCTCCTAATGTGGAAGCTGTAGACAAACTTTTAGAAGAGCTACGCGGTGCTAGTTACGATGCTGCAGTTAAGGAACTTCAAGAACTTAAAGCTTTTGCAGCGAGCAAAGGAGCAGAAGAAGCTGACGATTTAAAACATTGGGATATCAGTTTTTGGTCGGAACGACAAAGGGAAGAAAAATTTGCTTTTACCCAAGAAGAACTACGTCCTTATTTTCCCCTCCCCCAAGTTCTTGATGGTTTGTTTGGGTTAGTTAAACGACTCTTTGGGGTTACGGTCACTCCAGCAGATGGAAAAGCTCCAGTTTGGCACAAAGATGTTCGTTATTTCCAGATTTCTGATGAAACAGGTACAGCGATCGCTTACTTTTATTTGGACCCCTATAGTCGTCCTGCAGAAAAACGTGGTGGTGCATGGATGGATACCTGTATTAACCGTCGCCAGATCGCCCAAGATGGGGATAATCACATCCAATTACCAGTCGCATATTTGGTATGTAACCAAACCCCTCCAGTTGACGATAAACCCAGTTTAATGACTTTCTATGAAGTAGAAACCTTATTCCATGAATTTGGTCATGGCTTGCAACATATGTTGACGAAGGTAAATTACTCTGCTGCTGCAGGTATCAATAACGTTGAATGGGATGCAGTAGAATTACCCAGTCAATTTATGGAAAACTGGTGTTATGACCGACCAACCTTGATGGGGATGGCGAAACATTACCAAACAGGTGAAGTACTGCCAGAAGAATACTATCAAAAACTATTAGCAGCCAAAAACTACATGAGTGGTAGTGGTATGCTCAGACAAATTCACTTCAGCATCCTGGATATTGAACTACATCACCGCTATCAACCAGGTGGTAACGAAACTCCTTGGGATGTCCGTTCTCGAGTTGCTCAGACCACCACTGTTCTACCACCTTTACCCGAAGATGCATTTTTATGTGCATTCGGTCATATATTTGCTGGTGGATATGCGGCGGGATACTACAGTTATAAATGGGCTGAAGTCTTGAGTGCTGACGCATTTGCTGCATTTGAGGAAGCAGGTTTAAATGATGAAGTTTCCGTAAAAACTACAGGTAAGCGTTACCGCGAAACCATATTAGCACTCGGTGGAAGCAAGCACCCCATGGAAGTATTTGAATCTTTCCGGGGACGCCAACCAAGTACTGAACCTTTACTCAGACATAACGGTTTAGCAAGCGTAGGTTAATGCATTGATTTCAGCAACTTAGTTTGAACAATTCTGTTTAAATATAAACATTTAAAAATATGAGTTTTCAGTTTTCAGTTAGAAATCTAAAACTCATATTTTTTTTAATTCATAATCTTTTCTAATTGCTGAAATTCAGGTAATTAATAATAAAATAATTTTTTCTCCACTCTTCTTTTTGTTTGTTTAAATAAGTATATTTTTCGATACATAAACATAGACTAATGATACTCACCTAAATCATAATTTTTGAAGTTTACTCAATAAAAAATTGGAGTATGCTGGATGGTGTAAGCAAAGCTAAAATTGAAAAATTTCAATTATTAGGTGTAAACAGGCAATTGAGAGGATAATGGGCATAAATCGTGTCAATTATGCTCAAAAATACTCGATAAAGCTTGTGGAAGATTAATTTGCACCATAATTAATTGCACCATAAAGCTTTTCTATGTTTTGAGCAAGGCAGTAAAAGCCAAAGCTGATTCGTGCACCATCGGCAAATACCAAAGCAATTTAGATCGCGGGATTCAAAATGATAGAAAACATTTTACTGGCTGTTTCCGGATCCGGAAATGCGGAAGAAATGCTCAAAACCTTGATGGAACTTCCATCACTGCAAAGAACAAAAATCACGGTTTTACACGTTGTTCCTCCCCAAACAACAGCTGAAACCATGACCCAAAAATGGGAAGAAGGTGGCAAAATTCTTGCCAATACCATTCAGTCCCTGAGGCTCAATCCCACACTAATTTCCTCGGTTCTTCGCCAAGGAGAACCAAAAGATGTTGTCGGTCAAGTAGCCCAAGAAATTGATGCAGATCTAGTAATTATGGGTTCGAGAGGACTAAAACGACTGGAATCAATTTTGGCAAATTCAGTTAGCCAATATGTGTTTCAACTGTCATCTCGTCCGATGCTATTGGTAAAAGATGACATCTATGTTAAAAGAGTTAAAAGGATTATGGTGGCGATCGATGGATCTGAAGCTGCTAAAACTTGCTTGAATTTGGCATTATTCTTTTTGAAAGATGTTCAGAGCACAATAGAATTAATTCTAGTTAACATAAACACTGAATGGCTTGGTAAAAGAAGTGAAGATGTACCAAACCTCAAGCCAGAATCAAATCCAGCATTGGCTGAAGCTGCTGCGATCGCCCGTAAATACGGTGTAGAACCTCGTTGCATTCTTAGTAGCGGTAGCGAAGGTCAGCAAGGGTACCTTACTAGCACTGGCAGACTAGGTCAAGAAATTTGTCGGTTAGCGAATGACTGGAATGCCGATATCTTACTTATGGGTTCACCAGACAGACGCCCTTCAATTGCAAAAAGCTTTGTTGACTTAGATAGACTTTTTGGTTCATCTTTGTCTGACTATGTTCGCGTTAACGCTTCTTGTCCTGTTTTGTTGGCACGTACATCATCAGATTAAAGCCAATATATATTTAGCGGTTGATAAACAAAACCCTACACCTATGGTGTAGGGATTCCTTATTTTGAAACAAAATTTAAATTAAAAAATCAGGCACAAAAATCAAAAAAGTATTAACTTTATTTGTTACCTTCACGGCTAACAGTTACAGTGTAAAGAAGTATTAAAAAGACAGATGGAACTAGCACAAATAAAATGCTAGCCACAAACCCCAAGTCATTAGTCTGCATACCTTAAAACCCTTTATTTAACAGTTGCAACGATCAGAGACCGGTTAATGGCGTAGACTAACGTTACGCTAGCTCTAACCACCATGCCCTTACGGACTACAGTTAATGTGCTGTAGACACTGATGTGTCTGTGCTTACGCCCAGCCTTGCTAACGCTTTGCTAACAGCTACTAGTTACCAGTAAACCGTAATATTTTTAGGATACCATTACACAAGACTTCTCGGTCTATGTAAGGACTTTCAGCAAAAAATAGTAGGCATTATGGTTTAGTAATGACCTCAACAGGTCCATTAACTAAAGTTTGACAAGCAAGGCGATAATTGTCTGGTTTTTTCTTCAATAGCTTATTCTCAGCATCAGTGCGTGGAGAAAGATTTTCCATTCCTGAAACTATTTCTACGGCACAAGTTCCACACTGACCGTATCCACCGCAATTCATCATCTTGCCCCACATCTTATATATGTCAACGCTGTTTTCCATTGCTTTGAGGCGTAAGTTTGCTCCGGTTGCAGCGACTACTTCTTTGTCTTCTTTGACGAACCTTATACCACCCATAATTTATACCTCTAGAAATGTAAATTACCTTGTAAAGCTCATATTTGTCGATTGCTAAATCAACAACCTAAATTATTATTGTAATTTATTACAAAGTATTAATAATTATCAAATTATTTTAAATTAACTGAGTTACAAAATATCTCTTAACAAAAAAATCTAAAAAATAAGACAGGCACATTGCCTGTCTGAAAGATATCAAACAAGAAATTAAATTATCTAAAACCCACTGCAGCTTGCCATACAAAAGCAAGAAGTAAGAAGAATACAGGAATAATTGGGAGAACGTCTACCAATGGGTCAAAAATTTGATAAGCTTCCGGTAAGTCTGCTAAAAATAGTACAGCTTCCATTTTTGTTTATATCCACCTAATTGAACAGGATTTTCATATTCATAATTGAGATGTATCTTAACATGCTTTAGACTCCATCAGGTATAAGAAGCTGAAAGAAGAAGTAAGGAGTAAGAAGTAATGAGTGAAGAATTACCAGTTACCAATTACCAATTACCAATTACCAATTACCA
>JGI1201J43222_100320_pt1 | contig 12344 bp, 13 predicted proteins | sample MastesBC008_FD_43222 | JGI IMG/M metagenome (IMG submission 43222) | reverse complement strand
AAAGCTTATCCTTTGATGACAAAACCACGGCATGAATTAAATAAGCAATTACAGACTGTTTAAACCACAAGGGTTCCAGCTTTTCTTAGTGCCATTCATGCTAGACCCTTCATTCAATAAACTCGCTAACTTTTGAACGGTAAAAAATACTCCCTTCACATTAATATCAAACTGGTTATCATACAAAGCCTCGTCAACCTGTTCCAATGGGGCAAAATAACCTATACCTGCATTAGCAAAAAGGATATCGATTTTACCAAACTTTGCTTTTACTTGCACTGCTAAATGATCTAAATCTGCAAGAGAGCGCACATCAGCTTTCACTGCGATCGCATTTTCACCCAAAGCCTTTGCTGCTGCATTTAAGCGTTCTTCATTTTGTCCGGTAATAATCACCCTTGCACCTTGAGCAATGAATTGTTTCGCAGTCTCAAAACCAATTCCAGTTGAACCACCGGTGATAACTGCTGTTTTGTTTGCTAAACGTGTCACGATTCTACCTCCAAAAGAAAATTAAACAATATTGACTGTTCGGTCTAAGTTTTTGCAAAAAAAATTCGTTTTTAAGATTTGTATTTTAGAAGAGATAATGTCGCTTGCACTGTTCCCTTCAATGTGGCATCATCATCCATGACACGACCTAATAATGCCATACCCTGTGTCGTACAGAGTAGTAAACGAGCCAAATCTCTTGGATTTACATTACTCTCAATTTCTCCTAAGGCTTGAGCGCGGGTAAAATTAGCACAAAAAGCATCTTCAACCTGTCGCAAATATCCGCGCATTATTTTGGCGATTGCTTCATCATCTGTATTAAAGTCGGCAATGTTAGTGCCAAGCATGCAGCCGCAGCTACCCATTTTACCGTGGATTTCCTGCCATTCTAGAAGCAAATTCTTCAAGTTTGTTAGGGGCGAACCATCTGCAGATAAGCGATCGCGAATGTCACGAATCGTTGTCTGAGCATAGTAATCTAAGGCTTTAAGAAAGAGCGATTGCTTGTTACCAAAGGTATCATACAAACTTTTTTTGCCAATCCCCATACTCTTGAGCAACTCAGATAAGCTTGCAGCTTCATAGCCATGCGCCCAAAATACTTCCATTGCCTTACTTAAAGCAACTTCTGTATCAAATTGTTTGTCAGGACCGCGAGTCATCGAAAACCTGCTTGTTTCTCAATCATAATTTAACACTAACACAACTTAAACCATTCGGTCAATGTTTAACTGGAATATTTCTTTTTGTGCTTCAAGGTAAAGATGTGGTAATTTTTTGAGGTAGACTACCTTTACTTGCAAAAAGTTTTGTTACCATCTCAGCACGGGATGAAACCTCAAGTTTACGAAACATACGCTTCAGTGATTGCTTTACTGTATTTTCTGTAATCCATAAAGCTTTTCCTATTTCCAAATTAGTCATTCCCTGAGCGACTAATTCTGCAATTTGTCTTTCGCGTGGGGTGAGAGGGCTACTATTTAATTCTTCAAAACCTAAGTTTGAGCGTAGTGCGACGAGTCTTGTCGAAAAATGCAAACATAGGGCGCTTAAATCAGCTAAATTATCTGCAGTGAATGGGGGTTCTTTGCGATGACGAGTAAAGCCTATACCACCAACAAGCTGACCGTTATTGATAATTGGACCCGCCATTACATGTCCATGATCTGGACGAGGACAAATTGTTTGCCACACTCCAGGAGGTAAAATTATTTCATCGTGAACTGCGACATGGCGTTGCAATACATACCTCAAAACGGGATTAGATTCGACTGAAAGAGCTCGTTTAACTATCTCTGGGGTCTTTTTATCGATTGCAGGAAGTCGATCCATAAAAAATACACCCCAGCGGTTTGCAGCGAAATACTCACCCACCTCCGCTACTATCGTTTGTTTGAGTTCTAATTCATTATGCGCCTCAGCAATCGCCTGAAATGACTTCTGTAGTGGAGTTTTCATAATTTGTTGACTGATATTTATTGCGCCACTTGAGCAAAGTGTACCCGATCGAGGTCTATACGAAGGGGAATGCTTAACTTTAATCTAAGTTTCAGCGATCTTCAAAAGCGAGGGAAATGATCTCAAAGAAAAATAATTGGAACAGCTTCATTTTCATTTGCAGAATTTTCGATAAATTTTCGATAGATTATGGATACTTCTTCAAGTCGTTCTGATTTAGTTATAAATCAAACAACAGAACAAAATCAGTCTCTATCTAAGTTAGCAGCAGTCAGCTTTTACATCATTGCAATATTCTTCAACTTTTGCTTAATTACCCAGTTGCTTACTGTTGGACTAGCTTACTTTTATAACCCTGATTGGTGGAGAATTCATGTTTGGCTTGTGCGGGGATATGGCGGATTATCTCTTATTTTAATGTTACTAGCTTATTGGTTTCCATTTTCCAAGCGAGTACGAAGCCTAGCAATAAGTCTTCCAATCCTCTTAGCATTACAATTTTTGACCATTCATATCCAAACCCCACTCCCATTTCCCTTAGCAATTGTTCACCCTTTAATTGGATTTGTCCTATTTTCTGCATCTACAACATTAGTACATCATGTGTGGCAGATTTTGTCGCCTAAAGAAGAAATATAATCCTATTGAGAAAAAACCTATGAATAATTATGCCCATCCTGAAGTCCTAGTAGATACACAATGGCTTGCAGAGCACCTCGACGATCCCAATTTGCGCATAGTCGAAGTTGATATGAGTCCAGAACCATATCAAAATAATCATATTCCGGGTGCTGTGTTTTGGAATATTTTTGCAGACTTACTTTTACCCGATATGAGGATAAATCTAAATGTTTCAGCCATGGAAAAACTACTATCACGCTCTGGGATTACAAATGACATGACCATAGTTGCTTATGGTAGTTATCCCGGAACTGGAGCCTGGATTTTCTGGCTACTAAAACTATTTGGACATCAAGATATCAGAGTTTTGAATGGCGGACATCAAAAATGGGTAGTTGAAGGTCATCCAGTGACAGCAGAATTATCCAACTTTCCCCCGACCCGGTACCACGCAAAACCACTCGATGATAATTTGCGAGTATTCCATAATGAGATTCAAGAATCGATTGATGATCCGAGTCGAGTAATCTTAGATGTTCGTACTATCGAAGAGTATCAGGGCGAACAATTTTTGATGAAACCACCAGAAGGTAAAGAACGTGCGGGACATATTCCCGGTTCGGTTCATCTTGAACATGTGCTTACCCTCAACGAAGATGGAACTTTCAAATCGTTTGATGAGTTAAAGGCGCTTTACAGCAGTAATGGTATTACCCTAGACAAAGAAGTCTTTCCCTACTGTGCGATCGGTGGACGTTCGGGTTATACCTGGTTCGTCTTGAAGTATTTACTAGGTTATCCCAAAGTTAGGAACTATGATGGTTCCTGGAATGAATGGAGTCGTTTACCTGACGTAGCGATCGAGAAATAAAAACATTAATTAGGTTTTTCAAATACTTGACATGAGAAGGAATAGGTAAAAGTTTACTCCTTCTTGCCTATTAATGCGTTTATATTGGTGGCATCTGTTCCAGTTTTGCAAGTGCTGGACAGTAATATCCAGCAATTTTGAAAGCAATAGTATCTGGTCGGGTAATTTTATCCAAATTGCAAAATACAATTACCGTAATCTTGTCATCAATAAAACGAGTAATGTTGCTAGCAAATCCTAAAATCGAACCATTATGACCTACTACCCGGCGATTGTCATAGTTAATAACCTGCCAACCTAAACCTGCTACATATCTAAGCTTTTCCCAATCATCGCCATAATTTGGGGGATGAGGAGTCCACATATCATCAAGAGTCGATTGACTTAGTAAAGTCCCATGCAAGAGTGCTAATTCCCACTTAACCATATCTTGTACATTGGATATTTGACCTCCAGCTGAATAAGTGACTGAGGGACTATAGTAAGGTTTTTTAACGAGCTTATTGTTTACTAAACGATAGCCAGCAGCCCGGTGCGGCACAATATCTCTTGGATTATTCATCATAGTTGCATTCATTGCCAAAGGAGTAAAAATGCGTTTGTGCAGTAAATCTCCATAACTTTGTCCGGTTACCTTTTCCAACATCAAGCCAAGCAGGTAATAGCCAGTATTGTCATAGGCGCTAAATTCACCAGGTTTGAATTTGAGGGGTAAGTCAGCAACCAGAGCCAAAATTTCAGCTTTGGATAAATCAAGACGGGTAAGATCCCAGTAGTTTGGTGCATCTGTATAGCTGGGAATCCCCGATTGGTGAGACAGAATATGCTTTACTGTGACGCTTTGCCATGCTGATGGCGAATTGTCTAAGTAATTTGTAATCCTATCGTTTAGAGATATAAGCCCTTCTTTCACTAACATCATTGTTACTGTAGCCGTGAAGGTTTTACCAACAGACGCAATCTCATAAACCGTTTTTTCTGTCGCAGGAACGGAGTGTTCAAGATTTGCTAGCCCATAACCCTTAGCCAAGACAGGTTCACCCCCCTGCACTACTGCAACAGAGAGTCCGGGAATCTGGTTTTTGTTCATCATGTCTTGGATATAGTCGTCAATCACGATCAACCTCGCTCTTTTGTTTTGAGAATCTTTGGTTCAGTGACCGTACTCACCGGACAGACCTAACGCTAGGGAAAGTGTCAATTGCTCAACTTGAGGAAAAATTGGCAGATATTTTTCCAGCTTTTTAAGCGCAGTTATCAATGGCGATCGCTTCCATGTACGATGCTATTTACAATAGTTTCAGAGATATTTCCAGTTTAACTAAATCATGAAACTGAACCAATCATTGAGAAAATGGCACCGTACTATTGCCCCAATTGTTTTATTACCATTGTTAATCACAGTATTTACAGGGGTTACCTACCGCATTTCCAAAGATTGGTTTGGGTTGTCTCGCGACCAAGTTCATTTTCTCATGGTTTTACATGAAGGTGAGTATTTTGGACATAAGCTAGAACCAGTTTATGTCCTGCTCAATGGCTTGGGTTTACTGTGGATGTTAGCCACTGGTGGAGCAATGTTGTTTCAGAATTTGCAGAAGTTTTTTAAGCGATCAAGAGATTACAGACAAAGTAAACAGGTACCTCAAACTTCAACAGATTCAGATTCAAATTCAGATTGATCCAAATTTATTAAAATTTTGATAGATTTGGGTTTGTATTTTTTGAAACGATTAATGTCTAATTAAATACTCACAGGGAATGGGATATTTATTATAGAAATAATAAGATTTTATTACTATACTAAATGATTCATGAAAAGTAATTATTGTAGAGACACGATAATTGTGTCTCTACAGAATTTATCTGTTTATAAATCAACTATAGTTGCTATATCGTCAGGAAATAAGGTTACCGTAAATTTAGAGACTTTAATATTTAAAAATCAGATTTTTTATTCTTGTTACCCAACTCAGATTTTTTTATCTTTTAGGTGTTCAATCTTTTCTATTTCTTTACTTTTTTTTACTATCTTTAATATTGAGCAAGATAAATTCTTGTAAGTGATTGACAGATATTTAATTTTTGTGAGGATTTAATTCAATGACTAACCAAAATTATTTCGAAAATTTAATCTCTGAAGAATTGACTGCAGAAGATCAAGTAAATATTTCTGGTGGTGCTTCATTTATATTTAATGATGAAATTATCAAGTTTAAGAAAAGTTCTATTGGTGAAGTAGAAGTAGAAATTTCTAATACAGAAACAAATAATAACTACAGCTATACTTACTCTTACTAGTTAATAATATCTGCTGTAGTGAGATATTTTGTAACTTAATTGTATCAGTACGATACATTATATCATTGATATATCAGTTAATTACGTTAAATAGTTGCAAAAAATATCTAGCCGATTATTTACCAATTTAACTTGTGGCGAAAGTTGGCTAAATAATCAAAGAAGAAAGATCTGTTTTCTTATATTAACTATAAACATAAGCAGATCTTTCTGATTTTTAATTATTCTATTTTTTTGATGCTACTTTTAATACAGTAATCCTATTTAATTTTTATGGATTATTTAGAATTTATGGAGTATGAAATAACAAGGCGAAAGCAAAGTAATTGACTTATATCTATAATCTTTTCTAGTTATTGACTTTTTGTAACTATTATTGAAAAGTAGTAATTTCTGAATAGCTTTGTGAATCAAATTCGACATCCATTTTATAAAATGGGTGTTTTTTATTTATTATTTTGTTAGTCAATTAAGTTCCTATCTACTCACTATTGAATAGTAATCATAAGTAAAGTACACTTACAAATTGAACTTCGTAAAAATATCTATTTTAAAAATTTTAGTGGTCTTGTATATATCTATTTTAAGAGCTAAAAACAGGCAATATAAACGCCATAACAATTCTCCAGACAAGTAGGTCGGTGTTAAAAAACCAAGGTATGTCATTGCGTTAACGCAGTGTGCGCAAAGCGCATGTGAAATGTAGTGAAATGAAGAAATCGTAGGGGTTTTAGAATTGTTTACCTTTTGTTACATAGTTGAGTTTATTTGTGCCTACTTACTTAGCTACTATTTCAATGATTTTTGGAAAAATTAGAGTGATTAATTATGATTACTCCAAGTTTTTGATTTAGAGAATCTTCGTCACGGGTCCTAGCATTAAAGATTGATGCTAATAGTGAAAGTTGACCTACTTTAGTCCCAAGCAGTATATGTAATGCAAGACCAATAAATATACACACCCATGATACTGGATGAGCCAGATACTACAGGTGTTAAATTTATCCGCAAGGAAGACATTCTTCTTTCATCATTCCACCAGTCAATACTGAAAATGTTGCGGTAAGCAACATTAATGTCTTTGCATTAATGTCTTTGCGCCTTTTCTAAGAACTTATAGTACTGACAAAAATTAATACCTTATCCCTAGTCATATAACTGTATATCTTGCATTTTAAAAGCAAAACTAAAAAAAATTCAGTTCAGTGTTCTGATTTGCGACTATCTATTGTTGCCAAACTGTGATGATATAGTAACGCTGCGACCGCACCTCCACAGAGCGGTCCAACCCAGTACAACCAAAAATTCCCGATTTCTCCTCCTAGAAGTGCTGGACCTAAGTGTCGTGCTGGGTTCATTGCAGCCCCAGTTATTGGACCACCGGCGAGGATGTCTAAAACCACTGTCAAACCAATGAAAAGTCCGCCTACTTTTGGACCTCTTCGGTCTATAGCAGTACCGAAAATCACAAACACTAAAAAGAATGTAAGGAAAAATTCCATTACTACTCCGTTGATAGGATTGACTCCTGTACCTAAAGTTGGAGTCCCCATTTTTATTGTTTTAAGGACTTCACTGGAAATACTTAACTTAACTAGACTCGCTGCAAAAATACCTCCTAGACATTGACAAATAACATATCCACCAGCATTAATTGCATCAATTTTTCCTGTCAGCCAAGCTCCAAAAGTTACGGCAGGATTAAGGTGACCACCACTAATAGCTGCTGTAGCACTGACCATAACGGCAATGGTTAGTCCGTGAGCTAGTGCAATACCAGTTAGCCCGACTGCTCCCTCGGTTATTTGATTAGCAGCGATCGCACTAACTCCAATAAAGATTAAGGCGAAAGTGCCGATGAATTCGGCAATCAAAGCTTTTCCATTAACTTGTTTCATAGTTTAAATATTTGAAAATAATCAATCAGACACGAAAATTTCGCTTGTTTTCTGGTTTGTGCTTAAAGAAAATTCTTAAAGCTGAAAGTCATTTGTACAAGAAATTCCACTCTTAGTTTCTATCTTCTAACCCCCTTACTACCACTATAGTTACCATCCGTTAACTTCCGGCTCTGAGGCGCTCTATCCTTTTAGCAAAGCGCTATTAAGAAGACACGCAATTTTGCGATACAAGCATTAGAAAATAATAATATTTAAAAAAAGTAAAGAATCAGGAAAGGCTAAACTGTAGGTAATTGCACTTTAAAGCAGGTGCCTATATCAATTTGACTAGTAACGGTAATTGTCCCTTTATGTGCTGTGACAATACTTTGAGCGATTGCCATTCCTAATCCCGTACCACCAGTTCGATAACTTCTCGCCTTATCTGCTCGCCAGAAACGTTTAAAAATATGAGGTATATCTTTTGCTGCGATCCCAATTCCTGTATCTGACACAGCAATAACTATAAATTTTTCACCTTGCTCCATTGTTACAGTTACTGTTCCTCCATTAGGAGTGTATTGCAGTGCGTTATCTAGCAAATTTGTAAACAAACGCTTAAGCTGTTGCGGGTCGCCGAGTAGAAAAATATTATTAATGAGCTGGAAATCGAGGGTAATTTGTTTTACTAATGCTTCTGCTTCAAAATATTCTAGTAAATCTTCAATAATTTCATCAATAGGAACCGCTCTAAACTCACTACCCCTAGTTCCCGATTTACCGTCCATTCTTGCAAGCATTAGTAAGTCTTCTACCAAACAGGTCATTTGATTAGAAGCGCTGGCCATCGCCTGTAACTTTTCCGTATTGGCTGGATGAATTCGCTCGGGATACATCTGCATTACTCCCAATGAAGTCTTAATTACTGTCAAAGGCGATCGCAATTCATGGGAAGCGTCAGCAGTAAATTGCTGGAGTTGTCCAAAGCTTTTCTCTATTGGTTCGAGGGACTGACGGCTTAACCACATTCCGCCAATTGCAGTCAAGGTTAAAGCAATAGCTCCTCCTAAAGCTAACGCCCAACGCAGACGAAATAATTCCGCTTCTAAAGCTGTTGTAGATATGGTTACGCGAATATAGCCAGTAATTTGCTGTTTTCCAGTTTGCGGAGAAATATACATAGCTGGTAAAGCAAGAGTACGATTTTTGCCCTTAATATTAGTGAAATCAAAAGCTTTTAAATTCTCTGCGAGTTCTTTTTCAGGAAAAAGATTACCTTCTTTAATCAATAGCTGATGCTTTTCGTCAAACCATTCTACACCTTGGTAATAATGAGAAGAATGATGAACGGGAATCTTGATATCTCCGTCTCTTTTATATGGAGCCATTAATTGAGAGAGACTCGTTGGTAAGTTTTTATGATGGTACTCTTCAGGATAATCCCCGAGTTTGTGTTCGTAATATTCGTGTTTTACCACTTCTAAAGTTTGAGCTGCAGTTTGAGCTAGGGTCATTAAATGGTCATCTAACTGTCGGTGAAGTTTATGACTAACAGCTTCATGTACCGCTACCGCTGATGTCCCTAAAATTGTTAACATTACTCCTAAATAGGAAAATAGCAAACGTATTTGCAGAGAGCGAAACTGTTTCTTAGAGGTTAGGATTGAGGCGATAACCCAGGCCATAGACATTTTCGATAAGATTGTGTGGTGCTCCTTTCTCTTTTAACTTCTTTCTTAAAGTTTGTAGGTGAACTTTGACAGTTTGCTCTTCTGGCATACTTTCAAAAGACCATATCTGTTGTAGAATAGCATCCCGACTGAGGACGCGCTCCCCGTTGTGAAGAAATAATTCTAATAAACTATATTCTTTTGGTGTCAAGTGCAGTTTTTGTTGCTTATATCTTACTTCACACTGACTGGGGTCTAGATAAAGATGCTCCCATTCAAGTATGGGAGATAAGCTTGGATTACCTCGACGTAGCAAAGCACGAATGCGAGCTAACAATTCTGGTACATCAAAGGGCTTAATAAGGTAATCATCAGCACCAGCATCTAAACCTATAACCTTGTCAAGGCTAGTATCTTTTGCTGTCAGCATCAAAATTAGTGTTTTATTCCCTGTTTGTCGTAATCTTTGGCAGAGAGTGATGCCATCTAGTTTCGGAAGCATTACATCCAAAACAATCAAATTATAAGTAAAAGTTTGTGCTAGATCTAAGCCAGTTTCCCCGTCAGTGGCTATTTCAACTGCATAATTTTTGCTGGTCATTGCTTCTGCAAGAGTTTTAGTTATTCTTTGATCATCTTCCACAAGTAACAACTTCATACTCTATGCTCTCTCTTCAGATGTATATATTAAATAATTTTTGGGACTTACAGCACCTACAACAAATAAGTTTCCTACGGGAATCATCCTCATATTCAGCTTCAATAAATAAAAATAAAACAAATGAAGGAGAATATTCCTTTTCGCACTTTAACATAGATAGAAAATATAAAATGACAGTTTTTCAAAGGTGATAATGGTATTAATTAAAGAAAATAACTCTGTCCACCTTGCTGAAAACCTCAGACCAACTTTGATTACCCTGAAAATAACAACCAACAAACCAAAGCATCAAAAGCTTGAGAAATGAAAACTGTAAAGGTTAGAAAAATAGTTATTACTCAACAAAAATCAGCATTGATTGTCATAGACTTACAAAATGACTTTACCCTGGAAAATGGAAAAGCTCATGCTTGTACTACTCAAGTAGATCGACTCATCCCTGTAGTGAATAAACTCAGCAAACAATTCATTGAGAAACAGCAGGATGTAGTTTATATACAAACAGAATGGTCAAACCCATTAGTGAAACTTCTTACTGGTAATTCTGTGGCAAAAGGTACTAAAGGGGCAGAATTTGATAGCCGCCTAAAAATAGTTAGTAATAATATATTTACAAAAGGAAACAGAAACATATTTTCCAGCAGTGAATTTGTCAAATTTCTTCAGACTAATTCTATTGCTCATCTTTATCTGGTTGGTCTTGCTACAGATTACTGCATTAAAGTGTCGGCTGAACATGCGATCGCAAATGGATATGGAGTTACTGTAGTACGAGATGCGGTAGCTGCCTACAAATGTGGAAACTTTGAGAAGTCCTTGCAAGTTTTATCATCGAAAAATGTTGTGGTAGTGGAATCAGCAGATATTACTTAATGAAGAATCTCTCCTTAATTGGACAAAATTTGCATTCTAATAATGGGATAAAATTATTATGAATATGAAGAAATATTAAGGCTTTATTTCAATGAGTTGGTTTCTTTCTGCCTTGGGAATTATCCTTGCACTACTTATACTCTCACTTGCAATATATCTAATCACCGCTCGTCGTTATCAGTCATCTGACTCCGTCGCCAATTCCTACGATCAATGGACTGAGGATGGTATTTTGGAGTTTTACTGGGGCGAACATATTCACTTGGGTCATTATGGTTCGCCACCACAACGGAAAGATTTTTTAGCTGCCAAGTATGACTTTGTACATGAAATGGTGCGTTGGGGTGGTCTAGATAAATTACCTGCTGGAACTACAGTTTTAGATGTTGGCTGTGGGATTGGAGGTAGCAGCCGCATTTTAGCTAAAGATTACGGGTTTGAAGTCACAGGTGTTACCATCAGTCCCCAACAAGTGGAACGGGCTCGGGAGTTAACTCCTGAAGGAATTAACGCCAAATTTATGGTGGATGATGCGATGTCACTTTCTTTACCCAATGAAAGTTTTGACGTAGTATGGTCAGTTGAAGCTGGACCCCATATGCCAGATAAAGCGGTTTTTGCTAGAGAGTTAATGAGAGTGGTTAAACCAGGTGGATTATTAGTTGTTGCGGACTGGAACCAAAGGGATGACCGTCAAAAACCCCTAAATTTTTGGGAAAAGCCGGTAATGCGCCAACTTTTGGATCAATGGTCTCATCCAGCTTTTGCTAGTATTGAAGGTTTTTCCGAACTTTTAGAAGCGACGGGATTTGTTGAAGGAAAAGTAATCACAGCAGACTGGACACAAGAAACCCTTCCTTCTTGGTTTGATTCTATATGGCAAGGAGTTGCTCGACCTGCGGGATTGGTGCGTTTTGGTGTATCTGGTTTTATTAAATCTTTGCGGGAAGTACCTACTATTCTTCTGATGCGGTTAGCATTTGGTGCGGGGCTTTGTCGATTTGGGATGTTTCGTGCAGTAAGGGCTAATTCAGTTACCCCATCGGAAGAGTCAGTTGCAACCGAAGTCGCCCAAGTTTAAGTTGTCCAAATTTAAGATTAATGATGGCAAGAAGTCTCCCGTTTTAACGGTGAGATGGATTGCTTTTATTGCAGCATTATGCGTGGTAGCGCACCGCCGCTAACAGGACACAGGAGTGGAATATTCGGTCATCAAAATTACTTAGGGCTTGCTGAATAAATACAAAAAGGTGATGGTTAATACATTATCAGACCCAAGGAATATATTCAGATGCAAGAAAACAGTCTAAAATAACTCAAAACCCTTGCATCACGGTGAGGAAGAACAAGGGGTGCAACTAGTATTTATGTACCGAAAAGAGGAAAAATCTCAAATATCACCTGAAAACTTTGAGCTTCCGTTTCAAGGAAAGTTATCAGAAGATAACCGTTGGGTAATCATGGCTTCTTTAGTACCATGGTCAGAGTTTGAAGAAGAATATTCTTCATTTTTT
>JGI1201J43222_100319_pt1 | contig 12383 bp, 13 predicted proteins | sample MastesBC008_FD_43222 | JGI IMG/M metagenome (IMG submission 43222) | reverse complement strand
AATTCGCAAACAACTCGAGAATTTTGGAACACTGCGAGAAGCCATGGAGCATGTCTTGACTTTAGCGTCCTAGCTAACCTGGCGGTTGCTATAAAGCCAATCTGGTTGCGAACCTGTACCAGTTGCTGCTTATTTGCCCCGAAGAGTTCTTGTCCCAGAATTTTTACACTACCATCCTGCACCGATCGCAATCCTGCGATCAGAGTTAGTAGGGTGGTTTTCCCACTACCAGAAGGTCCTGTTAACAGAACAATTTCCCCTGTACTGATATCTAAATCAACATCAAACAAAACCGGCTTACGTAACTCGCCCCTACCAAAGGCGTGGTTCAGATGACGAACAGTAACAACAGGTGTTTGAGACATCATTAAAACCTAAAATAGATCGAATTAGAATAGATTGAAATCTAAAACACATCTGCCGGATCGGCAGAGTTCAGTTTTCGCATCGAAATAGCTGCTGAAATCATACACATCGTAACTGTTGCGATAAATACTTGTAATGTCACCCCAAGCCGCATCCCAAGAGGAATTTTAGTCAAAAATGCCAGCAAATCATACATTCCTAGTGAGATACCATAGCCTGGCAAAAACCCCAACAGAGCTAGGATGATAGCTTCTTGAAATACTACACTTAGCAGTTTTCGATCTGAATACCCCATGGCTTTGAGGGTCGCATATTCAGGGAGATGATCGTTGACATCGGAATATAACACTTGATTGACAATTACTATACCGACCACTGCACCCATGATGGCACCAAAGTTAAAAATTACTCCGGCTGGTCTTTTTGTCCAGAAAACAATCTCAGTTTGAATAAACTCTTTAGGAGTGAGCACCTTAACATCCTTAGGAAGGCGATTTTGAAGGGTCTGGCGAACGGTTTCGATATCAGCATTAGGTTCCAGAGTTAGTGCTCCTAGATCGACGTTATCAAGACTATCTTTACCGTATAAACGCAAATAGTTCCAATCGCTGGTAATCATATGACCGTCAGTAAAAATACTACTCCCCAAAGTAAATAATCCTCCGACTTTAATGCGACGTCCTGAAATCTCAGTGGTAACCGTTTCTCCCCGTTCAAGGGTCTTGGCTACAGGACCAAGCTTTGGCTGAGATTTACGATCTAGCAAAACAACATTAGGCAGTTTAATCTGGTCGAGTTGTTCGTTGACTTCGGGTAAATCCAGAATAGGTCGGGCGGGATCGAAGGCTAGAACAATAACACTAGTGATTTTCCGATCCCAGGGATTGACCCAACCAGCTTCTGAAACATAGAGTGGGTCAGCAGAGATAACCCCTTCAACTGCATTAGCCTGATATAAATGTCTCCGAGAAAAAGGTCGTCCGTAATACAATGCCTCCGTTCGCTGGCTAATTAACACCAGATCGGCTTGCAGATGCTTGTGGGTAAAGGTAGATCCCTCAAAAAACATTTCCTTGAAACCTAGCATCGTGAAGATTAAAATGTCGGCAAAGGCAACACCTGTTAAGGCTACGAGCAATCGCACTTTTTGATGACTCAACTGTGCCCATCCTAAAGGAGGCTCTTGGCAAAACCGCTTGAACAAAGCCTGTAAAGAAAAGAGTTTCATGACTTATACTCTACGTTCTAAATCAATCGTGATGCGGACTTGCAGATTGGTTAGACCAGCGACTCGATTATTATCTTTCGGGTCAATCCGGATTTTAACTTCGACCACCCGAGCATCTTTATCAGCGGCGGGGTCGGCACTTAGAACATCTTGCTTCTTAATTTGCATCCCAATGTGGTCAACGGTACCGTGAATTTTTCTATCAAAGCCGCCATGTTCGCTGATAATACTTGCCCGTTGTCCTGGCTTTACAAGACCGACATCAGTTTCATAGACCTCTGCGATCGCATACATCTGGTGAATCCGTCCCAATTCCACAATACCTTGACTGGTATTGACTTGCTCGCCCACACGGGTGTTAATTTTCAGAATCCGACCAGCAACAGGGACACGTACATAAAGGTCTTCTAGTTCAGCTTTTATTCGCTTCACTTGAGTATTAGCTTGTTGGAGTTCGGCTTGAGCAACTTTCAGATCTACCGGACGCACCTCTTTGAGTTTCTCTAACATAGCCCTTTCTTGAGCAATCTGTTCTTGCAAAGTAGAAACAGTATTTTGCAGGTGAGCTTGTGTCTGATTGAGCTTGGCTTGAGCCCTTTCAAATGCTTCTTGTGCGTTATCCCGCTTTTGCGCAGTTTCTGCTCCTTGTTGATGTAAAGTTTGATAGCGCTGATAGTTAATTTCAGCATTTCTTAACTCTGCTTTAGCATCAAATATTTCTGCTTCTCGTTCAAGTTTTTGTGTACGTAGTTGAGCTTCTAAGCGGGCAATATTGGCTTTTTGTGCAGTAATCTCAGCATTTTTCGCTTCTCCAGCTTGGATTTGTATCAGTTTCGCCTGATAAACAACCACATTTTGTTTTGCTTCTGCTAACTCTGCCTTTTTTTTATCCAAACCTTGCAAAATAGCAATCACTTGTTCTGCTTTCACGCGATCGCCTTCTTTAACCAGTAATTTATTCACGCGACTATCCTGAGCATTAGACACTGAAAGCTTAATAACTTCACCCTCCGGTTCTAATCGCCCCAAAGCAGTGACTTTTTTTGCTTCAGTAACGCTTGCAATCTGTTTTGGTGCAGAGTGTTGTGATTTAGCTTGGGAAAGTACTAAATAGATCCCACTACCAAAACCGATGGCAGCAAAAATAATGATGCCAACGACCCAAGGAACAAACTTTCGCCTAAGCTTTGATTTTTTAGTAGCTGGAGTAGGATCTGAAGATGGTGGCTTGGTTGACTTTTTGTATCTAATCACATTCATCATTAATTATAGATAGTATAGTGATATTAGAGTTCTTTATCTTCCCCCAACGTTCACAATTGTAAGGATAAAGGTTGAGCAACTTGTGAGGAAGGTTAAATCATTTACAAGTAGTGTGGAGTAATTAGTAGTTAAACTTCTGATTTGCTACCTTTCTTCACAGGAGAGGCAAAGTAATAGGGGTAACACTAGAATTATTTTCTGTTTACCAGGGTAAAACCTAGGTCTACATGAATTACTCTATACCTACTGAATTTAGCTGTTTACACTCTACTTTCAAGTGAGATGAATACTGAAAGCTTGATTAAGATTCAGTATTGACCTGGTTCCAACTAAAACAATTAATGTAAACAAGGTAAGGAAGTATGGATGTGGATGCTCTGTGGCAACAATATACTGCTGGAGAAAGGGATTTCAGCAGAGCAGAACTAAGTAAAGTCAACTTGACGGGAGCAAAGCTAAGCGGTATAAATCTAATCCGTGCTAATCTCTCCCAAGCTATACTTCGGGGAGCTAACTTAAGTGGCGCATTCCTCATTGTCGCCAAAATGAATGGAGTAGATTTACAGGGAGCTACTCTGATTATTGCCAACCTTAGCGGTGCAGATCTTAAAGATGCTAATCTCAGCATTGCTAACCTCAGTGAAGCTGTTCTTACAGGTACTTTGCTACAAAAAGCTAATTTATCAGGAGCTTGCCTCCAGGGAGCTATTTTAGCAGGGGCAAATCTGAACGAAGCCGACTTACAAGGTGCGGATTTGCGCGGAGCTAATCTTTATGGTGCTGACTTGCGCAAAGCTAACCTCAGCAGTGCTAATTTAAACCGTGCGAATCTACGGGGAGCTAAGCTCGAAAAAACTATTATGCCCGTTGATATCCTCCATGCTTAAATTTCAAATTTTGTTGGGAGATAAAAGCAATGATGAGTGTAGATGAAGTACTGGAGCAATATGGGTTAGGGAAGCGAAATTTTCCTAAAATCAAACTGAATGGAGTATGTCTATATCGTGCCGACTTGCGGGAAATTAACTTCAAAGGTGGAAGTTTAATTGGTACCAACTTCAGTGGTGCAGACTTAGCAGGAGCAGATTTGAGTGGCGCGAACTTGATTGGTGCTAACCTCAGCGCAGCGAACTTGATTGGTGTCAACTTCAGTGGCGCTGATTTGATTGGAGCAAACTTAGGCGGAGCTAAGTTGGGTAACGCAAACTTGACCAAAATCACTTTAACTGGAGGTAACTTGAGTGGAGCAAATCTGAATGGGGCTAACTTGAATGAGGCATCTTTGCAGCGAACTAATTTTAGTGGTGCAGTCTTAACTGCTACTCTGAAAGAGGCATCTTTGCAGGGAGCAAACTTGAGTAGCGCTAGTTTAGTAGAGGCAAACTTGAGTGGTGCTGATTTAAATGGTGCTAACTTGGCGGGAGCTAACTTATCCAAAACTAATTTTTACGAAGCAATTCTAGCTGGAGCAAATTTGAATGGAACCAGTTTAAATGGAGCAGATTTGAGATTTGCCAACCTCAGAGAAGCTAACTTGAATCCAGAGAGTATTAAGGAAGCAAGATTACACAGAACTGTTCTACCTGACGGTAGTATTTGGCAGCATGTAGAAATGCCAAAGCATTGATTTAGTATCTAAATGACCAGATAATTCGAGCTAGCTTAATAAAATAGTGACAATTAATGCTAGCTATTTTGCATGCATTTGCTGAATAAAGAAAAATACCACCACTATTTAACTTTAGTTGCTGACAGAATTAATTACATAACACTTTTTCGAGTTAAAAATATTAATCTTCGTCCCATGTTTCATTTGCTAAAAGATCGATAATTTTATCTCTGGGTAGATAATCATTTCTTTCTAATTCGCATTCAAAGCAGATCCATTCCCTTGGTGGGATAAACTTGCATAACATGCAGATTGGTTGATTGCGGTTAACTCTTCCTTTTTGAACTAATTCTCTTGCTTCGTCTTTTATCGCATCAATATCATATATATTAGTTACATCTGTTTGAAACATGACCTACCTCCTTGCGATAAATGAAGCTTGACCTGCAAATATTTTGAACGATAGATATCTATTACAAGTTATTGCACATATCCCTTTTTACTTTATGCTAAAAAATAAATATGAAGAAATTGTGAGAACAGGTTAAGTATTCAATTATTTTCCCTCAAAAAGGGACAAGCGTACCCATCCCACAACAAAACCTTGCAATTCTTGTTAGTGGTACTAAAGACAAAAATGAGACTTTGGAATCTGCACGCGGGAGAAGTGTTACGCACCCCGAGGGAGAAAATAATCGTTACTAATTCAAATCATGTCTATTTTCTATTCATAGAAACCCGGTAAGATAGCTCTAACCATAAATTCAAAAGCTTCTTGATTATCTTCTCTGATAGCCGAACTCAGGAGTATTCTATAACCGGTATAATGACCTGCCAAAAACTCATTTGTAAATCCTAAAGTATCTATCCAAGTTATTAAATCTAACTCGACCGACTCCAAGAAACCATCACTGTCTTTCTTGCAAAGGTAATTATTTTCATCGGTTGCATATTCGAGTGTGCCGTGAAAAGTAACATGTCCAGGATTTATTTTGCATTTTGCAACTATACTTAAGTTCGGCTTTTGTTCTTTTCCTAACTCAAATTCTAAGATAGCGTTTTTAGAACCTAATAAACAGACTCCTTTAGTTATAGTCATAATTTTTTATCCTCGCTATTAGGATAATTTTAATTTTTAACTTTTTCATTGCTAAGTAGATGTTGCTCTTGTACCAATGGGATTAATTAGGTTGTACATGGGGATACCAGAGTATATTTACTTCTAAAACTGACACTATCGGATTATTAAAATATTATCCCAAACAACTACTTCTCATTACTGTTATTACAGAAACAAGATTAACTTCAAAAGCTATCTTGTTGTACATACCCAGCGAACAACCCGACATTTTTGCCCATGTTGATTACATGTTTCTATTGCATAACGTTCTGCAGTAGATCTATCAGCACCCCAACCAGAACCATATGCTCCACTCGGGGCTTTTGCTAGTGCTCCACAAGCATTACGAAACCATATTAGGACTTTACAATCTCCGTAACCAGAACCATTTTCACATTCTCTCATTGCTCGTACTCCAGCTGCTGAGCGATTGGAGTAGTCATACGAAAAACCATGACTACCAGAAGCTTCCGAGTAAGCAATTGCTCCGTAGTAATTTTGCGCCTGTGCAGGTGCAATGACTAAAAGACTTACGGGACTACTAATAGTAGCTGCAAGCGCAAGCTGAAATAGACTAACTTTACAGAACATCAATTGATTTTCTCCTAAATATCCTTTGATATAGGGATCTAATTTTGTGCTTAATTTCCCCAATGCTAATATACTCAGTATCATAACTACCGTAGATCTGAAAATATACGGAAAATTTCTTTATTTATATACCTATTCAGAATAAAAGCTAAATATATTATGAGATACTTAAAACATTATTTGTAGCTACTAAAAAATCATTTAATATAATTTTTTTACAGAAAATATAATCAATATTTCAACTATAAACTTTCCATTTAGGTGGGAAAATATTAGCTCTGTTTGTTATTGTTCTAGCTGAAATCTATACCAAAATTATTTAAACATAATAATTGTTCACTGATTATCTTCCTAATTTAATCTTAAAGCTGGAAGAAGAATTGTGAAAAATCTATGATTTATAAAATAATTTAAATGCGTGAATAATTAAAATGCAAAATCTATTGAGTAAATTTTGTTAGCTAAATTTTCAGTTTTGATATGATAATTTTTGTTTAAAAATATTGACAATAACCTTATCTGCTTTTGTGAAACATGTATAATATAATTTAAACAAATAATTAGTAATATTGCTAAAATCTAGTAATAGCGGCGGAGCGAATAATTAAACAGATTCTATTCTGTATTTGATGTTGATAATAATAATCAAATTTATTTGACAAAAAATTTTAAATAAATAAATTCAAGCTATGAGTAATAAGCATCATCTTAGCTTTACTTATTTGTCTCAGGAAGATCTGCTTGATGCAGGCTGTTTTGATATTCGCATGGTTATGGATATTGCAGAAAAAGCCATGCTCGAATTTGAGAGACATCATGTAATTTTTCCCGAGAAAATCGTGCAGATTTTCAATCAGGCAACCCAAGAGCGGATTAACTGTCTGCCTGCAACCCTTTTAGATGAAAAGGTGTGTGGAGTGAAATGGGTTTCGGTATTTCCAATGAATCCCATTGAGCACGATCAGCAAAATTTATCTGCTATTTTTATCCTGTCGGAAATTGAGACTGGTTTCCCCATTTGCGTCATGGAAGGTACTCTCGCATCGAATATGCGGGTAGCAGCCATAGGTGGTCTTGCTGCCAAATACTTAGCCCGCCAGGACTCTGAAGTCATTGGTTTTATTGGTGCAGGGGAACAGGCAAAGATGCATCTAATAGCCATGAAAGCAGTCTGTCCTAGCCTTAAGCAATGTCGGGTGGCAGCACATGTTGTAAAACATGAAGAGCAGTTCATTGCCGAACTGTCACGCCTGTATCCAGAAATGGAGTTTGTATCAACTAACACTAATCTCCAAAAGGCAATAGAAGATGCCGATATTTTGGTGACCGCCACCAGCGCCCAAGCTCCCCTACTCAAGGCTACGTGGGTGAAGCCAGGTACTTTCTATAGCCACATCGGCGGCTGGGAGGATGAATTTGAGGTAGCATTACAAGCAGATAAAATAGTCTGCGACGATTGGGAAACAGTCACTCACCGCACCCAAACTTTAAGCAGAATGTATCAAGAAGGGCTGATTAATGCTAACAATATCCATGCTGATTTACACGAATTAGTTTCTGGGAAAAAGGCAGGTCGTGAATCCCAAACAGAACGGATCTATTTTAATGCCGTTGGTTTAGCATATATTGATATAGCGATCGCCATGGCTATGTTCAATCGAGCTAGGGAAAAGCAAAAAGGTACACAATTAGACCTACAACAGAGTATGGTATTCGAGCATCTTGGTCTGAAATCGAAAGTTAAGCTCTGATGCTGAGGCAATATAAGGGGGAGCAAAACTACAATGTTTAAACGCCTGAGTAAATTAAACGGCAATACAGTCACAGTAAATATTGAAGGCGAGGACATTCAAGTGGCTGTAGGTGAGACAGTAGCAGCCGCAGTTTTAGTCCATAATTTGGGCTATACTCGCACCACTCCTATATCAGGGGCAACTCGGGCACCTCTATGTATGATGGGTGTGTGTTTTGAGTGCCTGATGGAAATTGACGGCTTACCCAACCGTCAAGCTTGTCAGGTACAGGTTGCAGAAGGTATGAAAATTCGTCGCCAGCAAGGAGTAGCTGGGGATGAATAAGTTAGATCGACAGTCATATCAACTTGTGGTGATTGGTGCTGGACCTGCAGGAATTTCTGCAGCAACCACCGCTGCGAATTTGGGGATAGATGTGGTAGTACTGGATGAGCAGCCATCCCCTGGTGGGCAAATTTACCGGGCGATCGCTAATACTCCAGCACACAGGTCGGCGTTGCTGGGTGCAGATTACCAGCGCGGTAAGAATTTGGTAGAAGTATTTGGTGCTAGTGGAGCTAAGTATTTACCTCATACAACTGTTTGGTCTTTGAATTCCCATCGTCAGATTGGTATTCTGCGTGATGGTCAGGCATCTATAATTGAAGCTGAGCGAGTGATAGTTGCCAGTGGGGCAATGGAGCGTCCAGTTCCTTTTCCCGGTTGGACACTACCAGGGGTAATGAATGTCGGAGCTGCCCAAATATTGCTAAAAACAGCTGGGGTTGTCCCCGCTAATGGGACAGTAATTGCCGGAACAGGTCCTTTACCGTTACTAGTTGCTTGGCAATATCTCCGGGCTGGGGTATCGGTGAAAGCAGTACTGGAACTTTCCCCCGGCAGCAACTTATGGCGTGCCGCTCCACGCTTACCAAGGGCGTTAGTAGCTGGTGATTACATTAGGCGTGGTTTGAAATACACCTTGGATTTACACAAAGGTGGAGTACCAATCTATTATGGAATTTCCAAGTTGCAGGCTCAGGGCAAAAACCATATTGAAACAGTAGAATATGGTTGGGATATTCTGGGATTCAGTAGGTCCGAGACCATTAATGCAGACAGTCTTTTAGTACATTTTGGCGTCATTCCCAGAACAAATCTCACCAAAGCCGCTGGTTGCAATCATATCTGGGATCGGGGTCAACAGTGTTGGCGACCTCAAGTAGATATCTGGGGCAACACCAATGTACCTGGGATTGGAATTGTCGGTGATAATGCCGGTATTGGTGGTGCTCGCAGTGCCGAACATAGCGGACGTTTAGCAGCCCTGGAAGCAGTTCGGAGTTTGGGTATCATCAGCACTCAACAACGCGATCGCCAATGTAAGGATGACCTTAACTGGATGCAGAAAGACCGGGAGGTGCGTCCCTTCTTAGAAGCCTTATACCGCCTACCGGATTCACTACTCGTCCCCCAGGATAACAATACTTTGGTATGCCGATGCGAAGAAATCTCGGCGGGGCAAATTCGCCAAGCAGTAAAGGAAGGACACACCGGCCCCAATCAAGTTAAATTTTATCTCCGTTGTGGTATGGGACCTTGCCAAGGACGGCAATGCGCTCTAGCAGTTGCCCATATTGTTGCTGCAGAAAACAAATATCCAGTCTCAAAGTATACTCCATTTCGGGTGCGCCCACCGATACGACCCCTGAGTATTGCTCAATTAGCTAATTTGGGGAGGGCAGAAGATTGAAGTTTGATATAGCCATAATTGGTGGTGGTTTAATGGGATCTTCCACGGCTCTCCATCTAGCCATGGCTGGGAAAAAGGTAATTATCATAGAAAAAAATAGCCCAGGTCGTCATGCCTCTGGGGTTAATGCTGGTGGTTTGCGTCGGCTTAATCGCCATCCAGTGGAGATTCCCCTAGCGGTAGTCGCTGCACAAATGTGGCAAGATATTCATTCCCTAGTTGGCAGTGACTGTGATGTTAAACTCAGTGGTCAGGTGCGGGTAGCAGAAAATGCAGCCGATTTACAAAAGTTAGAAAAACGGGCTGCCCTAGTTCGTTCCCTTGGCTTTGAGCACGAGCAGATCATCGATCGCGATCGCCTTTACCAACTGCTACCGGCTCTTGCACCTCATTGTGTTGGTGGACTTTATACTGCAGGCGATGGTTTTGCCCGTCCCTATCATGCATTGACTGCCTTTCGTCGCAAAGCTGAGTCTATGGGAGTGGAGTATCGGACTGGTTGCCGGGTGAATGGCTTAGAACAGTTAGGAGATTATTGGCGGATAGTAACAGAAAAAGCTAAATTTGATGCACTAATCCTAGTTAATTGTGCAGGTGCTTGGGCAGGAAAAATCTGTTCTTATTTAGATGAATCAGTGCCCCTAAAAGTAGGTGCACCAATGATGATGGTAACTGAGCGTTTACCCCATTTTCTCGAGCCGGTTGTAGGTGTTGAGTCCCGCAAGTTGTCTTTTAAACAGATGCAGAATGGCACGGTACTGATTGGTGGGGCTCATCTTGCTGAATATGACATAGTCAAGGAGACTACAGAGATTGACTTTGTAAAACTCAGTGAAAGTAGCCGCACTGTCCTAGATTTATTCCCCATAATGGCTAAGGTGCGCATCGTCAGAACTTGGGCTGGATTGGAGGCATTTATGCCCGATCGCATCCCAGTTATTGGTCCTAGTGCTAAAAAATCTAACGTTTATCACGCTTTCGGTTTTTCTGCTCATGGTTTCCAACTTTCACCTGTAGTTGGGCGAATTATGTCGGAGTTGATTTTGGATCGCAAGAGTTCTCTGCCAATTGAACCATTTTCTATTAAGCGGTTTCAGTCTGCAGATTAAGATATGGAACTAGTCTGAACAAATGTATAGAAGTATCAAAAGTGCTCAAACATCAACATTTATCTGTTCTATCTGTCTAGCGGCTTTCTCCCAAAGCTTTGCCGAAGCCTCATCTTGCCAATGAGTTCTCATATTTTCTGCTTTTTTGTGGCATATTCGCTCTAACATTTCTAAGATTGCGGATAATGTCAATTTATCAATTAATCCTTCTACAATCTCCATATATTCTTTGTGCATGATAGTTTAGATATCTAAGGTCATCTGACATATTCCGACAAAACATATAAAGATGCAACTGCCGGATTTTATAAAATCCATGCAGGTGGTTTTTGAGATTGCTTTTGCTAAAAATTAGAAGAGCGCTAATACTGCAACTGCGATAGAGCTTATAAGTTTTTCCTAAAACCTGCCTGAGAAGCTTGATTTTCCGTTTTTAGTTCTTAAAATATTTAAGTTTTTTAGGAAAAGTAATATTAGTGGCGTAGGTTGTTGTTTTTATTTACAGTTCCAAGAAATTTATGGCTGGTTTTTTATTGTGTTTTTGTTTGTTACTGACCTACATGTCTGACTATACAGTAGAATTGTCTTCCAATTCCCACCAACTTCAGACAAATAGGTTCTATGCTGCGATGGATAAATTTGACTGGAAGCGCAAGCAAATGGTGAAATATCAACTTCGCAATCGCGGCATAAAGGATAAACGAGTCTTGGCAGCGATGTCCAAAGTGCCCCGCCATGAATTCGTTGATTCATCTCTGAGGGATTTAGCCTACAGTGATAGTCCTTTACCTATCGGTCACAATCAGACGATTTCTCAACCTTATATTGTTGCTTATATGACTGAAGCTGGAGAAATTTCTCCCAGTGATAAGGTGTTAGAAATTGGGACTGGTTGTGGATATCAAGCAGCGGTACTAGGTGAGATGGCTAAAGAAGTCTATTCCATGGAGATTATTCCGCAGCTAGCGATTAAAGCGCGTCGAACCCTGACTAGGCTAAGTTACCAGAATATCCAAGTTAAAACTGGTGACGGATACCAAGGTTGGGCAGAAAATGCTCCTTACGATGCAATTATTGTTACTGCAGCCCCAGAAAGTATACCCAAACCCTTAATCGAACAACTAGCAATTAATGGAAAGATGGTGATTCCAGTAGGTAAGCGGGATCAAGAAATATTTGTCTTGACCAAAACCCACAATGGTATGCTTAGTGAAAAAACCATTCCGGTCCGTTTTGTACCGATGAGAACAAAATCCCTTCAATAGTGGTGAGGATAAGAAGATAGAGAAAGATGTCATAGGACGGCAGAGTGTCAAATCAGGAAGCACCGACACCTTGTGGACGATAGTTTTCAAACTTCTCGTTTTGGAACCAATCCTTCCTACTCCATTCTTGAGCAAGTGTATGCAATCAGGTAAAGATTAGTTGCAATACCAATTCTTCATTCGCTTGTAGTGATAAATTAAATACTATAGCTTAAATAGCTTTTTTGGCAGATATTACAGCCAATATTGTTTCCTGTTATTTAGTTTCAGAGGTCAAAACGCTGTTTCATCGTCTGTCTTATCAACTGACAACAACACCCAAACAAGCAAACTTATATTTCCTCAT
>JGI1201J43222_100318_pt1 | contig 12391 bp, 13 predicted proteins | sample MastesBC008_FD_43222 | JGI IMG/M metagenome (IMG submission 43222) | reverse complement strand
TCCTGACTTCTGAAACCTTAACACCAAGTTCTCATCACCTTTCCTTTCAATTTTTGTCCGAGCCAAGGGGTATTCTTAGAAAGAGTATAAAGATTTTGAGTATCTACTTTCCAAATTTTTTCTGGATTAAATAAGGTTAATTCAGCTTTTTGACCGGGAAATATTGCTGGAGAATCTTGATTTAAGCATTCTGCAGGACCCTTAGAAAGTGCTTTCCATAATTCCAAGGCTGTGAATTTATTAGTTTCTACTAAATTTTCCCAGAGTAAAGCTAACACTAATTCCAAACCAATAGCTCCTGGAGGCGCTTCAGAAAATGATACAGTTTTTTCTTCGTAACTGTAAGGGCTATGGTCGATCGCAATTCCATCAATGATACCTGTTCTTACTCCCTGCCTTAAAGCAATTAAATCCTCTGGGTTACCTAAAGGTGGTTCTAAATGTAAGTTTTGATTATAACTTTCAATAGATGATGTATCGAGCAAAAGATGCATCCAAGTTGTACTAGCAGTAACTGGTAAGCCTTTTTGCTTCGCTGCAGCTATTAATTCAACACTTCGGGCTGTTGATATGCGCATCAAATGTACCGGAGTTTCCGTTGTAGCGACTAATTCCAATAAAGCTGCTAAAGCAGTAGTTTCTGAAATTGCTGGGTTTCCTGGTAAACCAAAACGAATAGAATATTTTCCTTCCCGCATTACCCCACTAGATGCTAAATTGCGATCGCAAGGCCAAATTGCAATCGGTTTATTCATAGGCTTGAGGTATTCTAGGATTCTTCGTAGTAAACCTAGATTTTCTAAGGGTTTACCATCGGCAAAACCTACCACCCCCACAGCAGCTAAATCTGCAACTTCCACCATTTGCTTACCCGCGACATCCAAAGTTAAAGCGCCCCAAATATTCAGACGAGGAAATGAGGTCATGGTAAGTAAGGAAGAAGCAACAAATCTGTTTTCCAATTGATTCCTACTTAAGGGGCTGTTCAAATCATTACTTTTTTGCAGTAGCTGACCCACCAAAGCAGAATTATCAATGGGAGGAGATGTATCCGGTAAAATGCTAACTCTGGTAAAACCCCCAGCAGCAGCAGCCAGTAAAAGTGAATTTAGGGTATCTCTTTGTTCCCGTCCAGGCTCCCCAGAATGGCTATATAAATCTATTAAACCCGTACCAAGAATTAATCCGCGAGCATCATGTATTTTCGTATCAATTGCAATATCTGAAATAATTTCAGAAATCGTTTCAATATAACCATCGACGATCAATACATCTGCAACTTTATCAGTTTGAGAAACAGGATCTATAATCCTTACTTGTTGAAGTAATTCTGTTGTCATTTTGGCTATCAGCAGCTCAGAGTTCGGCTTTTGTGTAAGTAATTGTACTTTTTTTCTGGGTTACAGGATGATTGACAGATTATTGCCAGATTATTAAAGGCTCGAGTCTGAACGCTGTGTAGCCATATTTGATGTTGTAATTTTTGGTATCATAAGCGGTCTGCTCCGCAAGCAGCGTAGCCTATCGCAACCACAAAAAATATGTAGTTTTTATAACTAGATTTCTTCAGCAAAATGAGCGTTAATATTCATGGCTTGCAATACCGGCAATCCACTTAATCCACGAGGGTAATCTATAACAGTCAAAGCAGCATTGTCATTTTTGATAGACCAAAATTTCTCCGGTGATAGTCCTAGAATATGACAAATTAAGGCTTGATTGATATCACCGTGGGCAAATACAATTCCAGTCGAATATTGTTTTTCTAATGCTGTTTTTACGATTGAGAGCCAGCAGTTATGACTGCGTTCCCATAATTGTTGCAGATTCTCTCCTTGTGGCATTTGTACTTCTGCTGGAACTGTTCGCCAGCGTTGTAACTCTCCTGGGTATTCTCGGTCGATTTCTACTTCAGTTTTTCCTTGCCACAAACCATGATTAATCTCTTGTAAATTTTGGAGTAATTCCAATTTTACATTTTGGTGATGCTGCAAAATAATTTCTGCAGTTTCCCTGGCTCTTTCCATGGAACTGCTACAGGCAAAATCAATATTTTCTGTTTGTAAAAATGCTGCTGTTTTTTCAGCCTGCGATTTTCCCACATCATTTAAAGGTACATCAATTTGTCCCTGAAATTTGTTGAGATTATTCCATTGGGTTTCCCCATGACGCACTAAAAATAACCTTACACCTTGATGATTGGGTCGTAAGGAAGGACAAACTTCTCCCAAATGCTGAGTTTGATTTAAAGATTCTAGTTCTACAGAGCCTTCCAAACCCTCAGCAAAATTAAGTACGCTAAAACCACAGTTTGATTGTTGAATGGAGTGGTAAAGTTCTGGAGAAATTCCCAGAGCAGTGCTTATCAAAGCACGATTGATTCCATTGTGAGCAACTATCATTAAGTTTCGGTCGCCCCGATACAATGGGAGAATATCTTGCCAAAATTTCTTTGCTTGCTCGTATAAAGCTAAAACGGGAAAATATTCTTCTTCTTTTCCTGCTTTTTGAATTCGCATTAGCAGTTTATGAGGAGTTTCTTTCCAGATGCGATATTCTTCGGCAAAAATTTCCCTCACTTCACTATTGAGCATCCCCTCCCAAAGAGGTAAATGAACCTCAATTAATTTTTCATGACTACAAATTTTCTTTGGTTCTTTATTTGCTGTAACTAGTTGAGATTTAATAATCTCTGCTGTCTGCGTAGCTCTTGTCAGGGAACTATGATAAATCGCATCAAAATAAATATTACTTAGAGCTTTACCTACTTTGGCAGCATCATTACAGCCCTTTTGTGTTAATTCGGATGCATCGGTACGTCCTTGAATTCGTCTAACAATGTTATAAGTGCTTTGACCGTGACGGACGATGATGACACGAGTCATCGACAGTTATCTCCTACTATTTGAAATCCAGACGGATGCTGACGAGCAAACCAGAAGGTTGAGAATGTGCAAGTCATAACATCTGCCCTGGTTAATAATTTAACTGGTGATGAGCACAGATTGAGCTTCTAGTGTACACTTTTCATGCTGTTTACTATTATTTTCTACCTTTAAGAATAGCACCATCGTAGCGGTATTGTTGATTTTACAGTGATATTCACGTTCAACTAATAAAGATTTTACACGTACACACTGAAAATAAAAAAATGGAGAGCCGCTTGGGGCAACTCTCCAGATCATCAGGGTGCATCTACTAAGCATAGTATAGCACTTTTGGGATGAGGGGCAATACCCCTCAATAAAATATTTTTTGTGAATGTATTATTAAGAACTTTAAGAGAATATACTTATCACTTAAATTTTGCTCGGTTAAATTCAGGGATTGCTCGTAGTTAAAGGAAAAACCGACTTCTTTATTGTTTGTAAGTTGGAAATTTTAGCTTTAAATAAATAGCTTTAAAAATATAAACAATAAAGAAGCCGAGTAGTTTAAATTACACTGTACTTGTAACAATGTGTAATATTATCCATTTAGTTTTTCGGTGACTAGTTTATTTGTCAATTTGGGGTCAGCACGCCCTCCTGTTTGTTTTAAAACTTGACCGACGAAAAAGCCCAATAATTTGGTTTTACCACTACGATACTTTTCTAATTCTTTGGGGTTGTTAGCGATCGCTTGTTCTACTATTGGTATCAATACAGCTGGATCAGAAATTTGCTCCTGTCCTTTGAATACATCATCGGGGGATTTACCCGCTAATAAATCTGTCAACTTATCTTTAACTTTTTTACCGCTAATAGTTCCTTTCTCAATCAGAGAAATGGTTTTAGCAAGGTTTTCTGGGGTTAGAGCAATTTCAGCGATATTGAGTTTTTGTTTGTTTAGGTAAGCTGCGATGTCACCCATAATCCAATTAGCAGCACCTTTAGCACTTGCACCAGCAGCGATAGTTGCTTCAAAATACTTAGAAGTGGCGACTTCTTCTGTTAATACACGAGCATCATAAGCAGAAAGATCTAATTCTTCTTCATAACGGTGACGCTTATCTGCGGGAAGTTCGGGAAGTTCGCTACGCCAAGAACTCATTTGTTCTTCAGAAACCTCAATTGGTCCTAAATCGGGTTCGGGGAAATAACGGTAGTCGCTAGAGCCTTCCTTAACCCGCATACTAAATGTTTTTTGGGAACCTTCTTCCCATAAACGAGTTTCTTGGATGATTTTTTCGCCAGCTTCAACCGCAGCGATTTGTCGCTCAATTTCGTATTCGATCGCTTTTTGAATTGCACTAAAGGAATTCATATTTTTGATTTCGACTTTAGTACCAAATTCTTTTTGTCCTATGGGACGGACAGAAATGTTTACGTCGCAACGGAGGGAACCTTCTTGCATGTTGCCATCACTTACACCCAAATAACGCATAATTCGGCGTAATTCTTGAGCGTATTCGGCTGCTTCTTGTCCCGAACGTAAATCTGGTTCGGAAACAATTTCAACTAGTGGTACACCTGCGCGGTTGTAATCTACTAGAGAATAGGTGGAACCCGATAGGCGATCGCTACCTGCGTGAACTAATTTACCTGCATCTTCTTCCATATGCAGGCGAGTAATACCAATTTTTTTACGAATGGGATTACCATCTCCATCAATTAACTCAATTTCTAGCCAACCATGTTCGGCTATAGGCAAATCGTACTGAGAAATTTGATAATTTTTTGGTAGATCGGGATAAAAATATTGTTTGCGGTCAAACTTGCTATATTTAGCAATAGAACAATTCAGAGCTAAACCGGCTTTAACAGCATATTCCAGTACTTTTTCGTTTAATACTGGTAGTACGCCGGGTAAACCCATACAAACTGGATCGATGTTGGTATTGGGGTCAGCACCAAATTTTGTCGAACTGTCAGAGAAAATTTTGGTTTGGGTACTCAATTGACAGTGAGTTTCTAAACCAATAATTGCCTCATATTCTGTTTTGGCTGGAGCAGCAGAAGTCATAAAATTAAAAATTATCGCTAATTAATTCTTTATCTAGATCTTGGTTTCCTATTGTAGAACTGTATTGGTTTTGATCGACTACGGATTTTTCATGGGGAAACCCTCATAACCTCATTGATTGCAAACTCCCTCCTAACATCCTCACAAGTGTAGGTTTTTTATGCTTAATGGTTTTTATGGATGAAAAGACATGAAATACGCAGATAAGGGAAATATTTTTCATGATTATTCGTACCTAAAACCACATAAAACTGAAGTTTTAGTAATTGATTCAAGTGCTTAATCACCCATTTATGAAAAACCTACACCTGTCAGGGGAAGTGCCTAACTATTTGCCTTTAACATGAATTAAATTATTAAAATCATTTGGGTCTACTTCGTACGCTGCACCAAAGCCAACGACAAATCTTCCCGATTTGGGTTTGAGTTGAAAAATCCGGAAGTCTGGTAACTGTTCGAGCATTTCAATGATGTTACCAAAACGAGCTTTAAATTGAGACACCATTTGCAACCATAACTGAGTATCTCGTTCTATCAATTGTGCATCGCAATCAAAACTGAGACGACGACGGGCAAATATTTGCTGTGTTTTACTCTCGTCTTCGACAAATAATATGCTGGCTTTGGGTAATGCGTGCAAATTTTGCGTATGACTGGAAAGCCCACTGACGTATATATAAATATTTTTCTCCTCGTCCATGACGAAAGGAGTATAACTTGCATTGGGCATACCATCTTTATCAACGGTACAAATTACTAAGCTTTGGAATTCTTCAGGAAATGTTTGGTATGCAGCCAGAATACTTTCAAATTGAGACATATAATCTACTATTTGGGATTTTGCCCAGGATGATGTGGCTTGAAAATAAATTAATACTAATAGTTTAATTAAAATACAGCTAATCAAAAAACACTTCATCAGCAGATGAAGTGCTTAAGATAATTCAATACCAAATAGAAATGAATGTTGGATTTAAGTACATTTTCATCCCTATTATTTAATTTTCAGATTTCAGTAAACGGGTTCTTAAAACTCATTACGAGTATTCTTGTCATGCTTTAGATTTAATTACCACAACACAGACTTTTTTACACCATAAACTGCTAGTCCTGCAACAGCACCACCTGTGGCAAAAGTACCTAAACCAATACCGTAAGCACCTCCTGCAATTGCCAATCCTCCACCACCAATATTGTGATAAACTGTTACGCCCAAGACAGCACCTACTGTTGCATATGTGGCAGCTTCATTAATATTTGCAATGATATCCATTTGTTTCCATAGAAAAACTAATATAAGTTTCCGTCGTTTTTCTGGGGAAAAGCTACCGAATAAATTCGTATGTTTATATGAAGAATTAGAGAGAAATGACTTGTCGAACGCCACTAATAGTAATAATTACGTCATTTGCAAATGAGCAATCTCGTACTCACAACCTTAGCCCCTACGATAAACACCCGGAGTTACTCCCGTTAGTTCTCGAAAAGATTTCCCAAGATGACTTTGACTGTTAAAACCACACTGAAATGCAATTTCGGCGATCGCTAATTTAGAATTTTTCAGTAAATGTTTTGCTCGTTCCACCCGCTCTTTAAGTAAATATTTGTGGGGTGAAATTCCTATTGATTGTTTAAAAAGGCGACTAAAGTGAAATTGACTAACTCCTGCGACAGATGCAAGATCGGCTAATTTAATATCTCGATCTAAGTGTGCGTTAATGTACTCTGAAACTTGTACGAGCTTGCGATCGTCCAATCCCCCTTTATAAGCTGATACGCGAGTTTTAGTTTCAGAATAATCTCGTAGCAAATGCACAACCATTGCATTAGCCAAGGATTCTATATAAAGCTGTCCAAATCCATCTCCACCTTGATGTAACTCAGTTCGCAACATCATTGCAAGTTGTTCAATTTGGGGATTACGACAGCGAAATTCTGTAATTAGTTTGAGTTCAGGGTCAGAATCAACGGTTTCTGTAGCAACTTTCCTGACAAACTGCGGAGGAATTCTTATTTGTAAGTAATGGTCATTATTATAAGCCCTATAGGAACAAGGAAGTTCGGCTGGCGTAATGGAAATATCGCCTTTCCTATAAAGTCCCACATAAGAGCGATCGCCTATAGTTTGCCAAAGACGATTGGGGCGAGTTGCCAAACTTAAACAAATAGCATGCTCTTTCCAAAAGCAAGATTCTTCTGCTCCTGGAGGTTGCTGAAATTCTTCAACAATAATAGATTTCCATCCCAGATCCTGACTAGAAATAATTGATGATGGGATTTCGACAAGTGGTTTATGGGGCAAACTTACCATAGACGCTTTACTTATTTTAAGAACTCGCAGCAAGATTTTGACAATCGCGCAAAATTTAAATAGCTCTTCAGATTTGAGTTACTTATTCTGTAATTGTAACGATTTACTGAACAAAACTTAATAAGTGCAAAGATTTCTTGAATTATTTCTTAAATTATGGCTAATTTGTTACATATAGATACTAGTCCAAGGGGAGAGCGCTCCCAATCTCGCGCCTTGAGCAAATATTTCGTTGAAGCATGGAAAGATTCTCATCTAGAAGACAGCATTACCTATCGAGATGTAGGACGTAATTCTATTCCTCATGTTAATGAACCTTGGATCGCAGCCTGTTTCACATCACCAGAAAAACGAACATCGGATATGTGGGAAGCTATTCAATTGAGTGAACAATTGGTAGATGAATTGATGGCTGCAGATGTGTATGTCATCGGTGTTCCTATGTATAACTTTAATATTCCCAGCGGATTCAAAGCTTATATCGATCAAATTGTCAGAATTGGGCGAACCTATGCTTTTGAACCCGAGGATAAGGAATCACCCTACAAACCACTAGTGCATGGGAAGAAGATGTTCATTATTACAGCACATGGGGCTGGAGGATTTGCTCCAGGTGGTCGCTTGGAAAAGTTAAATCATCAAGCTCCTTACCTAAAAACAGCGTTTGGTTTTATTGGAATTACAGATATCACCTTTATTAGCGTAGAAAATGATGAATTGGGCGGTCAAAAACTTGCTGATTCTATTGCTGCAGCTCGCGCTCAAATTAATAAGCTAGTGAATGTACCAGCCATAAATCCAAAATAAATGACCCAAAGGTTCTAGGAAATGTGGGAATCGCGTTAGGGATTTTATTGAAGTCAAATTTTAGGAGATGTCACATGCTGACAGAAAAACAGATTGCGACTGAAACTCACAAGCAAAAAAGCAAATTTGTTACAGTTATTCATCCAGAGAAGTTAATTGCAACAAAAACTACAGAAGAAAATAACGACAACACTTTCCTCATTAGTTGGTTATTTCTAATTGGCTCATTGATGTTTCTATTGGATGGATTTATCGAACTTAGTGAAGGTCTTTCTATCCATGTGTTACTTCACATTACTGCTAGTGGTGTGTTTACTATTGCTTCAGCTCTATTTATTCCAAAAAAATAAACAAAAACAACTGCTCAGAACAGTTTAGTAAAAACATCTCACAATCCCAAACGAGGTTTTCCCATGAAGTTTCTTGCATTTCTGAAAAGAGCGATAAACTCCTGGAAGAAGTTCCGCAAAGCGATCGCAATCGCCTTAATTACTTCCAGTATATTCATTCAAGTACAACCTACTGCACTCGCTGCGAACCAATCAGCAGATGATATTTTCTTCAAGCAATTAACTGACACAACCTATGCGGCTTGGAATACCTGCAATCCAGATAAAGTCGCTGAGTTTTATCTCAACGATCCAAAGTTAGTTATTTATGATGCAACCCCTTTAAAATATCAAGGCTGGAAAGAATTTAAAGCAGGTATTCAAACCCATCTGTTTGGTAAACTCAACCATTTTAAACTGACTGCTAATGACGATCTACATGCTACCCGACATGATAATTTGGTTTGGGTAACCTTTACCTACCACCTGTCTGCAGAAACAAAAAATGGTCAATCCATTGAAACCGAAGGTCGTCAAACAGACCTATGGGAAAAGCATAATGGGAAATGGGCGATCGTCCACGAACATACTTCTGCTCCGGTATCTCTTTAAACTTTAGTTATCGACGCAGGAGATAAAACTATTGAGAAAGAGTGTATCGATAACAAGTTGGTCATTTATCATTGGCTCAGTCTTCTTCGCGATCGATGGAATTTTCCAAGTTGTCAATGAGTTTTCTATTACGTCTTTACTGTATTTATCGGGAAGCATTTTATTTGTAGTGGGTTCAATCTTTCTGATACCGGAATCCTCAAGAAAGTCACCACAGGATAAAAACAGGTTTTAAAGAAGACCTATCCGGTACCAAAAGTCTACAATTTAGTAAAGGAGATTGATCGTGACCTCTCTTCTCGAAGCAAATAATGTGACTTATGAGCCTTTCAGTATAAATCTTCTGGAACCAACAGCACTTGTAGTGGGTCAAGCATTTTCGGGCTCCGATCCAATAGCAGTTGTTCAGGAATTATCTGTCCAAGATTTTTATGAATATATTCTCTTGTTGGGAGAATGGCTTGCTGAATTAGGACTTTCTATCATCGCCAAGGATAAGGAATCCGAACAGGTAATTGGTGCTTTAATTGCTGCTGATTTCGCTTCTGAACCACCTTTGGAAATGGGAAAAATTAGTGATAAATTTGCACCTATCTTTCATATGTTTGAGTCTTTGGACAATACTTATAAACAAGATAAGCAAATTCAATTTGGTAAATATCTACATTTATACATGCTAGCTGTGTCTCCTCAGCACCGAGGTAAAGGTATAGCTCAAAATCTTGTCTCAACGACCCTGGAGTATGGGAAGAAAGAAGGTTATAAATTTGCAGTGACAGAGGCTGCAAACCAAACCTCACAGCATATATTTGGAAAAGCTGGTTTGATACCACGTTGTAAAGCAATGTATAGCAATTTTACTTATAACGATAAACGTGTTTTTGAAGTAATTAGTGATAAAGGTGGTACATTTTTAATGGATAAACATCTCAACTCTTGAGAATCAGAGAGTCTTATCTTTACAGTTCATTTTATTGATGTCATAGATATTAAGTTCGTCCATGCGAATGGCTTGGATTTAAAGAAATGAAGCACGGGAACGAGCATTGAGTGATGCAAGGGAGAAGATTCAGGAACTAGTCATTAGTTGGTAAGAAGATGAGTGATTAAAAATAATGAGTAATATTGAAGTCATTCAAGAACTATATCGAGCATTCCGCGAAAAGGATTACCAAGCATTTCTGGAAATTTGCACCGAGGATATTGAATGGATTCAAAATAAAGGTTTTCCGGGTGGTGCGACATATCAAGGTGCATCAGAAGTTATTGAGGGAGTTTTCAAAGCTAACGACAACAACTGGGAAAACTTTGCTTATCATATTGAAGAATTTTTAGATGCAGGTAACTCAATAGTTGTAATTGGAAGTTATACTGGGCGTAACCGAATTTCCGGTAATTCTATGAGTAGCGCTGCTGCACATATCTACGACCTGCGCGATGGAAAAGTTTGTCGCTTTCGGATGTTTGCAGATACAAAAACTATTTGGAATGCGACCGCGAAGGAAGTTTGACGTAGATCGAATTAGACAATAAACAGCTTTCAGTCGGATTTTACAGAAGAATAATTCTAACCAAATATCAAATATCAAATATCAAAGTTCAGTTCGTCAATAAGCTTGCAGGTCCATTGTGGTGAAAATCTTGATTGAATAAATTTGGGTCGCCATTGGGGGAATATTTAGCTTCCAGATAGACAACTGCAATCGCTCGATTATTACGTTTAAGTAGTCCCCAAGAACTAGGAATCGTATTTTTAATAACACTACCCTTTAAAGGATCTTTGGGTGCTACTAACTTACCTGAAAATAACTGCTTAATTATTTGGGTTTCTTGCTTGGTTGGAAAGCCCGTATAAAGTTGTGGAGAAAGAAAAAGCTGTCCTTGCTTATTGGACTTTATCGAGTTAGCGTTAATACTGGCATATTCATAAGGAGCTTGGGTAGCTTTAATAACCACCGTTGTTGAGGGTTGATTAGGGAAAGATGCTTGAATTGAATTAAGCAGTTTGCGTAGATTGCCGAGTTCTCCTTTTTCAGCTAGTGTGTTGGTATCAATTGCCTCTAACAACTGTTGAGTAAATAGTCCTAAGACTTGTTTAGCGCTTCTATCCATAGTATTTTGGGTCTGGTTAAATTCGGCTTGAGCCGTTTGGATAGATGACTGGGTACGGACTTGAGTTATTACCTCTAATCCCCCAAACAACAACGCGATTGCAAGAACCGCAGCCAGCATAATTTTGCCTATACGACGCTTCAGGCGTGCAGAAATATGATAGTTTGGTAACAGCGCCCGACTAGCGTTAGCCTCCGCCAGCAAAGCTAAACTCAGTATCACATTCATCACCACTAATACAAAGGCAATAATACCCCCCGCCACTAACAGGGCTCGTACTAACAAACTCCAGGCATCTGGTAAAATATCCCACCTCAAAACCTCGTCAATTACCCACAGCACTATGGCAAAGCAAGACAAGGTTAATAGATAAACCGTAAAATTTGTAACAAGTCGTAGTAGAAACCGATGGTTCATAAATACACCATTACGCGATCGCACAAATAAATAAGCAATAAAATTATTTACATATTCAATATCGAGCTATATTCCCAGTTAAGAGTTCCCAGTTAAGAATTAAGAGCGATAATCGCATTTTTGGTAAGTCTACGAACGCTGTTGCACATATCTACGACTTGTGTGATGGAAAAGTTTGTGGTTTTCGGATGTTTGCAGATACTCGAACAATTTGGGATACAATATTGCAGAAATAGTATTGCGATATTCAAACTTCTAAATCAAGAGGAAACCCATCATTTGTCTGCATTACCAGAGGAAATATTACCAAAAGTTATATTCCCTGCTTGACCTATATTGACACCAATATTACCATCGCCAACTATTCCCACACCATCTTGAACTTGATTGCTGATACTACGGATTTTTTCTTCAGCTTCTGCTTTGACGCTTTCATATCCTTGTTCCGGTAAACCCTTACCACCACGCAACAAAGCTACGGGAAAATCTTCGGTTGCGAAATCAAAGAAAGGTGTTTGTTCATCTTCGATAAGTCTTATTAACCCTGGAATAGCGGTTTCAGATTTGATTTCTCCCAGTGCTATNNCCGCCGTACAACGTACATCTGAATGTTCGTCTTCGATAAGTCTTGTTAATCCTATAATAGCGGTTTTAGATTTGATTTCTCCCAGTGCTATCACCGCCGTACAACGTACATCTGAATCTTGATGTTCGAGAAGTTTTATTAATCCTGGAATAGCGGTTTCAGATTTGATTTTTCCCAATGCATATGCCGCACTATAACGTACATCTGAATCTCGATTTTCGAGAAGTTTTATTAATCCTGGAATAGCAGTTTCAGATTTTATTTCTCCCAGTG
>JGI1201J43222_100317_pt1 | contig 12444 bp, 7 predicted proteins | sample MastesBC008_FD_43222 | JGI IMG/M metagenome (IMG submission 43222) | reverse complement strand
TGGCGCTAAAGCGCTACTACAAACATATTTTTTCATAAGTAATTAAGCGGACATCATATAATATGGGTCAAAGCTGTCACATTTTTATACGATTGCTTTAAATATGCAATCTACCGTCTTTAAAATATTGAGAAAGTCTAAATCAACAAAATATAATATTAAGCCTAATAATATCAAGGTGATGGTTTAGGAAATCATAATTTTCTTTAAAGTAAATGAGAATTGTGGACAAGATACGAGAAATATCCTAATCCAAAAATATATTCATAATCATCAGATATGGGGCATGTTAGGACAAGTTTCCGTAACATACCACCAATCATAAACGCCAAATTTCCACATGAAGCGGGTATGTTAGGACTAGTATCCCAACACACTACCTACAGGAAATCCTGTCAACAGTTTCTTACCCTCAAAACTGCTGGCTATCTAGACAGAAGAAAGTGCTTGATTTGTCTCGCCGACAATATCCTTTAAAACATCTTTAATGATACGGCCAATTGTATCAATATCCTCTGTAGTAAACGAAGGCGACAATCTCAGATCGCAAGCACAAGCAATAATCTCTTCTGTTTGCTTGAGTTCAGGCATTTCTGTAAACGAGTATTGCCAATTTTTAAAATAACGAGCGTTATCGAGGCGTCCAAATATTTGGATTTTTAAACCCTTAACCGCCGTGTCTTTGACAAATTGGTCTACTTGTGATTTAGTGAAATTTAGAAGGTTAAATTGCATACTGTCAGGCGCACGTTTCACTCTATCTAGGGATGGAGGAATATGAATGCTTTCCACTGTTTCCAAAATACCCGCCAATTGGTCATACAGTGTGTTGTAGCGATTTATTTTCTCATCCAAAATTCCAAGCTGGGGTCTGAGTACTGCTGCAGTTAAATTTGTCATTCTCAGACTAAAATTTGGAACATAGGGTTTTAGCTCTTCAAATATTTCATCGTTGAAAGGTCGAGCTAAATGTTTTTTGTAAAGTTTTTCGTAACAACCAGCAGCCAAAATACAGTAAGCTGCAACCCTTTCGTCAGACGTCGCAATAAACCCTCCTTCACCAGAGTTAAGCATTTTGTAACTTTGGCTGCTAAAGCAAGCAATTTTGGCGGTATGTCCTACGTGCTTACCATTGCTCCACTTCGCACCCAAGCTGTGGGCGCAGTCCTCTATTAGGTAAATTCCTTCTTCATCGCAAATTTTTTTAATAGCTTCCATATCCGATACATGTCCTCGCATGTGGGATGCGATAAAGTATTTGGCGTCAGGATGCTGTTTGATCTTGCGTTTGAAGTCTTCAACGTCAATCAGATACTGAGAGTTGCATTCCAGATATATGGGAATACCACCAGCATGAACAATACTGCTTGGAACTGCAGTAAAGGTAAAAGCATTACTGAATACCTTATCTTGATATTCTAATCCAGCGGCTTTAAGACTCATAAAAAGAGCGCTGCCGCAAGAATTAACAGCGATCACATATTTATGTTCTATATAGCGACTAAATTCATATTCCAGTTTAGTGACTTCAGTTGCTAATTCATCATCTAATTCAGAGGGGTCTATTTCTTCCTCAAATTCTGCGTGGAAATTGTAGCGATACATTCGCCCCGTTTCCATCAATTTTACCGCTTGCTCGATACCTGCTTGGGGAACTGGATCGGGAATCTTAAAATCTTTGGTAAATTCCATCATGCTTTTAGTGAATTTCTCACAAGTGAAGTCGGGGTCAATGAACTACGAGAATGCAATTACCACATAGCTTCAGGTAGTTGCAAGCAATGATCCTGACAACTATACAACTATAAAGTTTAACCGATTGTCTGGAACAAACACAGCAAAATTATCGGCATACCTGCAATATTATTTTGCACCCTTGCACAAAAATATATTCAATTTGGCAGATATAAGTTCTTATAAACCAGGAAAATTTCGCATCTGAAAAATCCTTGAAACCTCTACTATGTAGCGCCATAAGGGGTCATTTATATTTGCTTATTTATGTCAAATTATTTTATAAGTTAAAAGACAATTAAATGACGTTTATTATTAAAAAAAATGATCTATTGGTTATAAGTGTATATTTTGTGGCATTAAAACAAATGATGCTTATAGTCAAGCATAAATCATTAGTTTATTTATGATAAATTAGCTACACAATAAATATAGCTCATACTTAGATTTGCATACTCCTAATTGTTTGTAGTTCCAATGTGCTGCTCAATCCCAAATATATTTCAAACTTGGATGATTATCGCAATTTTTCATGATTTTCACTTATAGCTAATATAACTTAATACGTAATTAGCGATTATCTTTGCTGCTGGATATTTGATTTCAAGAGGTGGAATATAGATCTAAAGCAGGTAAGCAAAATTGCTTATAGCCTGACAACGAGACTACATTAAATGTATTTTCAACTGTTGGCAAATGCTAAGAAATATTAAATTAATTCTGCTCAGATAATTATTTAATAGGTGTTGTTAATGAGTTTTTTAACAAGTATTGCTTGTTGTTTAACCACCTACCGTCGAGCTTGAAAAGAGCAAAATCTCAAGCAGTTCGTAATTGAAAACTACGCGTAGCGCTATATGAACTGACAATCGCCCAATACCTAATACCAATTCAATAAATCATTTCAACAGATCCTTCGGTAGAAACCTTGCAGAAGCTAACGCCGACGCCCCAGGCTCTGCAAGGTCTCTACAAAATATATCTGTCTGTTAATGCGTTTATATAAAAATCTCGATTATATAAAGTTAAAGTTAGCAAACCGAAGTTTCGCTATGAGTCCTAAAGTTTCACGCTTTGATTTAGTAATAGTATTTAATATTTTGGCATTAACAAAAATATCTCTAACCAATACCTTGTGTTAACCGGTCTAATATATATGCTAGAGTCGCACTACCTAAAGGAACAGTCAAATTATCAATACCCAATAAAGAAAAGGTTTCTAATGCAGTTGTAATTACTGCAACTATCGTTGATACTAAAGCAGCCTGCCAAAAGTTACCACTCACGAAAATAGAGACTAAAAAACTGACAGTAAAAGTCACGACAGCCATAGTTGCAGACCCTTCCAAGCTTTTCTGACCGCCAAAAACTTCATACTTATTTTTTCCAAAACGCCTTCCAATCAAAGCTGCTAAACCATCGCCCCAAGCCATGACTAAAACACCCAGGACAGCATATTGTGGTTGTTGAATATTCCAAAACCAAGCAATCAGAATTCCAATACTCACAGAATAGAAAAATGTCCCCAAACTTTGACGACCAACACTATTAATTCCGGGGAGAATAGGGAAGCGATAAGACAACAACATGACAGCACTAGCGATCACTGAAGCTACAATACCGATAATGGCAGGCATGTCTAACCACCAAGCGAGTAAAATCACATTGCCAGTACCGATATGAACTATTTTGCGGATAACCTCTGAATCGTCACTCCCTAGACGCCATACTAACCATGCTGCAAGAGCAATTAGCAATATCCAGACAGCAACCAAGCTAATTTGTATCCACAAAGGTGAAATAGATTCCGAGGCAACAGATAAACTCAACAAAATTTACCAAAATGCTAAAAATTTTCCCTTTGTTACCAATTTATTACATCAGCGTTGAATTAATAAAATTATTTCTAATTTCATAATCTAATTTCATAATCTAATTTCACAACTATCTCGTCTGTTCGTTGGCTATAGTTAATGATTCATAGTTAATCGATAATAATATGTTCTCTCTGTAAATACCCACAAGCATAATTTTCGTTAGACCCTGATAAGGCTAATGCGACTAATTACATATTTTGTTGGCGATTGTTACTTCCAAAAAAAATAACCGCTTAAAATCAAGCTAATATTGATAAAGTAAATTAGAACAGATGGTAGACTTCAAACTTTGGGGTCGATTGCTTTGAGCTTTCACGTAAGAAACTGAATGTAAATAATTTTGTGTTGTTGCCCATTCTTGGGGGAAATCGCGACGATTATAAACAGATAAAGCTTTTTTATAAGCTCTCATCGCCTGTTGGATATTTTCAGGTTGAGAGCCTTTGATCCGGCTGCGGTAAGCATGACCTAAATTGTTTTGGATTGTCGCCCATTGTTGTGGGAAAGTTTCCCGAGTAATTACTTGTAATGCTTTATTATAAGCAGCGATCGCTCTTTCTAAATTCTCAAATTGATTGCCCTCGATCCGATTGCGGTAAGCATTACCCAAATTATTTTGTGTCATTGCCCATTCTTTTGCACAGGCTTCTCGAGTAATTACCTGCAACGCTGCACGGTATGCGTTAATAGCTTGCTCTATGTTTTCGGCTGTATCCCCATAAAGTCGATGACGAAAAGCATTACCCAAATTATTTTGCGTCATTGCCCATTCTTCAGGATAAGTGTTACTAGTATAAACTCCTAAAGCTTGTTTATAGACATTAATTGCTTGTTCTAAATTTTCAGCTTCATTACCTTTTGTGCGGTTGCGGAAAGCATTGCCTAAATTATTTTGGATTGTTGCCCATTCAGTGGGATTAATTCGAGCTGTAATCACTTCTAAGGCAGCATTATAAAACTCAATTGCTTTTTCTAAATTTTGTCCTCGATCGCCTTTGATTCTCTCGTAATAAATATTACCCAAATAATTTTTAATTCTTGCCCAATCTAAAGGCGAAGTATCGCGCGTATAACCCGATAAAGCCTCAGTGTAAGCCTCAATAGCTTGCTCCAAATTCTCGCTGCGTTCGCCCCTAATACGATGACGATAAGCATTAGCTAAGTTATATTTTATTGCCACCCATTGTTGTGGTAAAGGAACCTGTTTTAAAGTTTTGAGTGCTTCATTATAAGCTGCAATAGCTTTCTCGACATTAGCGGCTCTATTTCCATTAATTCTGTAGAAAAAAGCTGTTCCTAAATTGTTCTGAGTAGTACTCCAATCAAAGGGGTATTTATCCCGTTCGAATACAGTGAGAGCCATTTTATGGCAGACAATGGCTATTTCAATATTATTAGCTTTATCACCTGCATGAAACTGGCTAATTAAATTACCAAATTCCACTAAAATTGCCGCCAGAGATTCTGCATCTTCTGATTTATTCTCAGACAATACATCAACTCCCCACTGGCGTAAAATTTCGGTAAATGACGAATCTAATTTATCAAGATTATCCATCATCATAGGATAAATTGACTCTTTTCTACCTTGACTTTCCGCTGTAACTTCCAGAATTTGTAGCAGAAATTTTAGATAATTTTGTTTTTGCTGTCGGTCTAAATTTTCTATTTTTTTTCGATCAATTGTAGATGATATAGAATCTAATTCTTCACCAATGCAAACTGCAATTGATAACATCAAGTTACTAACAAACTCGTTGCCTTGGCTAGATACTTTATCTGCCTCTGAAAGCAATATTTGGATTAGTTCTTCATCAATCAAATCTTGATTTGATTTTAAAACATCTTTCTCTTGACCTTTTTCACAACTCAATAATTCTTCAATTAGATTTTGATATGCACGGAAGCGCTTTTGATCTGCGACTATCATATGATTTTCTAATTGCTTATAAATATACTTGGGTATTTTTAACTAAAATCCTAACTTAAATTCAAGATACTGATAAAACGTCAGCAAACTTAAAAATCCTTTGTAGAAAAAACAAAAGATATTCTATCTTAATTTGTTTGTGGATTTTTAAACTATCATGTATCGGGTATTAAATAAACAGGTTACTCTGTTAGTCTTGGTCTGCAAGAGTTTTAGTTGGTTTTCAAGTCTTAATTTTAAAATTTCGATTATTTTGTAACCATAAAACAAGTGATATAATTTACTGTAGCAACTTGTATAAAATAAAGTGTAAATAATATAATAAGTAAATAATTGTTGGAACTAATGATAAAACAAAATTTGTAATTTTCGTATTTTTATTTATACTATTTCATCTATACTATTTATAGTATTAAGTGGGCATTGCCCACCATACTATAAAGACGTAGGTGCACTGCCATGCGCCCTCAAGATACACTTTCTAAAATAGCTATTTTCGTAGCACTTACCCTTAAGCGATTACAATTTAACCCAAATAATCTATTATTCTTGTGATGGAAAGTGATTATTTTTGTATATTTCTAAGGCAGCTAAATAGCATCTATTAGCAGAATCTAGATTTTCAGATTCATCTCCACGAATGCGGTTTCTATAAGTGTTACCTAAATTGTATTGAACCATTGCCCATTCGTTGGGAGTACGTTCGCGTTGATATACCTCTAATGCAGCTAAATAGTATTCAATTGCTAGTTCAATATTTTCTTCTCTGTCATCAAAAATGCGATCGCTATAAGCATTACCAAGATTAAATTGAATTGCTGCCCATTTGTAGGGAGTTAATTCCCGTTGATAGATTTGCAGCGCATTTAGATAACATTCAATAGCAATTTCAACATTCTCTGCTTTTTCATCTAAAATGCGGTTGAAGTAAGCAGTACCGAGGTTATTTTGCACCATCGCCCAATCATCAGGAGCGCGGTCTCGTCCGTAGACTTCCGCAGCTGCTTTATAAGATGCAATTGCTTGTTCTAAATTGTCTGCTCGGTCACCCTGGACCCTCTCCACATAAGCATTACCAAGGTTATTGTGAGTTCCAGCCCATTGTTCGGGAAAGCGATCGCGCTCAAAAATTGTCAATGCTGCATGATATCCACTAACAGCGATTTCCAGATTATCACTATGGTTTCCTAAGGGAAATCTTTGAATCAAAATACTAAAGTGAACAATATCAACAGCAATACTTTGGGCGATGGGAGGCTGGACTCTAGTTGTAATGTCCTTAACCCACTCTGTAATTGCTTTAGCTAATTGTAGATTGAGTTTATCCAAATTATTTTGTAACAATGGATAAACCATCTTAGCGTTAGCATTACTGTTAGAAGTTATTCGTAAAGCTTCCGCCAGAAAATCTATATGACTTTTTGAAACATCTGGCGGTAATGAAGTAATTAATCCTTCAGCAAGGGGAGCAGCAATATTTTGTAAGAAATTAGCGGCTCTTCCTTCACCAATCTCTTCCAACATTCCTGCAACTTGAGTAACTTTAAGAATAAAACCTCTATCAATTAATTCTTGATTTTTACGTAAAACTTCTGCTTCTGAACCGCTAGGACAGTTTAATAAAGTTTCAATTAATTTAATATAAGCAGAATAACGATCTTCGGGGTCACTTTCAAGATTTCCCGATGCTTGTTCTACTGCTTCTTTTAACTGTTGTGCTAAATTTCGTAAAAAATATGCAGCCCCTTGTGCACCCTGCTCTTCTGCTTGATTTGCTACATGTTCCATAATTTTAATGAAATCAGCATCAAGCAGATCTGAATGTTCTTTCAATAGTGCCAGTTCTTCTCCACTCGGACATCGTAGCAGTTCTTGAATCAGTGTCAGATAAGCGCGCAGACGCTGTTCATCCATTCGGTAAGACCTCAATAGGTACTACCGTAAATTTTTACACTTTTAAACTAAGAATACTATCCATAAAAATACTTGTTTATTTAAATATTTAATATGGGAATATAAAGAGTTTTATGTTTTTGTATTTTGTAATTAAATTAGATTTTTTTGTGTTTTGAAAAACTATCTAAAATACTCTAAAAAAACAAAATTAAATATCGGATTTATTACTCAAATAAGATACAATACCAACATTATTTAAGTAAATAAGTATAAATAAACAAATTTTGGTAATTGGTAATTGGTAATTGGTAATTGATAATTGGTAATTGGTAATTGGCAGTTAGGTTTTTATTGTATACTCCCATTAATTGTTTAATTATCTTCTTCTTAATAATTGAATAAATTTGTGCTGACTGCCTAGTCTTTGGCAGATTTCAATTTAGTAAAAATAATTATTTTTGAATATTGGCAATGATTCAAAAATGTATAAGGCCCTGTTTTGTAATATTCTTCTTTGAAATCAAGATAATATTTAGGTAATAGCTTAGGTAATAGCTTAGGTAATAGCGATTCTTTCAATTCACAATCTGGAGGAAGTGGGTCAGCCATCAATTGGAAGAACTCACTCAATTCCTCATAATATTCATCGAAATTATAAGCATACTTAGATTTATTTTGAGAACTATATTCAATAGAATGTTTGAGTTCTCTTAACCTGTCTAAATCATTTTTGGGAAGTTCTGCATATTATTCAAACATTAGGAATTATCATTTAATATTTCAGTTGAGAAAAATTTTGGTGACAAAAGATCCTAAACATTTGCTTGCTGTCTTTGATACAACGACCAATACAAACCTTTTTGTCGTAATAACTCTGGGTGGTTACCCCGCTCTGCAATTACACCTTTTTCCATCACTAATATCAAATCAGCACGCTTCAGAGGTGCAAAACGGTGAGCAATTAGAAATACTGTTCTTCCTTCAGAGATTTTTTGTAGGTTTTGCAGAACTTGTTGTTCGGTTTCGCTATCTAAAGCGCTAGTTGCTTCATCCAAAATTAAAATTGGAGCATGGGAAAGGAATAATCTTGCGAGGGCGATCCGTTGACGTTGTCCCCCTGATAAGGCTGTACCCCGTTCGCCCACATTGGTTTCGTAACCGTGGGGGAGTTGACTGATAAAATCATGGGCGACTGCAAGTCTAGCAGCTTCAACAACTTCTTCGGCGCTAATATCAGGATGTCCCAAAGTAATATTTTCTAAGATGGTGCCATTAAACAAAAAATCTTCTTGGAGAACTACGGCTATTTGCTGACGTAAAGATGCAATATCAGCACTTTTAATATCAAAACCATCTACTAAAATCCGACCTGATTCGATTTGGTATAGGCGCTGTAAAAGTTTGGAGAGAGTACTTTTACCAGAACCGCTGCGTCCGACAATACCGACAAATTGTCCTGGTTGAGCATCGAAGGAGATTCCTCTTAATACGGGTTCGGTATTACTTTTATAGCGAAAGAATACTTGCTCGAAGGTAACTTGTCCTTTAATGCTTGGTAGAACTAAACCCGTTCCCGGTTCTGCTTCTGGCGCAACGTTAAGAATATCCCCAATTCGATCTACTGATAGGAGAACTTGTTGCAAATTTTGCCATAGTTGCACCAAACGTAACAGTGGTCCAGTTACCCGTCCAGATAGCATTTGAAAGGCTACCAATTGACCGACTGTTAGCTTTTGTTCGATAACTAATTTGGCTCCAAACCACAGAATCAATAAACTAGAAAAATTAGTTAAAAAATCACCAATATTACTACTGATATTGGAAGTAGTAGAAGCTTTAAATCCAGTACGAACAAACCGAGCAAATAATCCTTCCCAGCGATCGCGAGCTATGGGTTCGGCTGCATGGGCTTTAACAGAGTGAATCCCGGTGACTGTCTCGACTAAAAATGATTGACTATCGGCGCTGCGGTTAAAGGTTTGGTTTAGCCAATTACGAAGAATCGGTGTGGCGATTAAGGTTAATGTGGCAAATAAAGGTAGTACGGCTAAAGCAACTACAGTTAGGGAAAGATTGTAATAGAACATTAACGCCAGGTAGACCACAGCAAAGATGCTGTCGAGTACAACTGTTAATGCTGTACCGGTAAGAAACTGACGAATTTGTTCCAATTCTTGGACCCGCGCTACCGTATCTCCCACCCGTCGCGATTCGAAATAAGCTAATGGTAAACGCATTAAGTGGCGAAATAATTGCGCTGATAAACTTAAATCTAAGCGACGGGCTGTATGGGTAAAAATAAATAAACGGAGAATTCCCAGAACTGCTTCAAAAACCGCAACTAATAATAAAGCTATCGCCATGACATCGAGAGTTGGTAAACTCTCCTGTACCATGACTTTATCAATAATGACTTGGGTAATTAATGGGGTAGTTAAACCCAATAACTGCAGAGTAAAAGAAGCTATTAAAACTTCTGAAAGTAAACCTTTGTAGCGCCAAACAGCTGGAGTAAACCAACCTAAGTTAAACTTTTCTTGTTTTTGAACTAGTTCTGCTTGCCAGAGTTTACCATCCCAATACTCTTCAACTATCTCTTGGGTAAGACTTTCACAACGTTGTTCTGTATTGAGGGGATTAGCAATAATCAGGCGATCGCCAGCCATCGCGTAAGCTACCACCCAATTACCGTCATTATGACCAGATGTACCCCATCGTAATAAAACTGGATATGAAAGTTGTCGTAATTCCTTCCAACTATTAATTTGCAAGCGGCGCAAAACAAAACCTAATTTTTCTGAGGCTTCAATCAAATGTTTTGGACGTTGTCCTCTGAGTTGACGTTGCACCCATTCTAGTTTTACAGGGTGTTCTAACTGTTGCGCCACCATTGTCAAACAAGCAGCACCAGTATTCGAGCTACTAACAAATGGATAAGCTGCAGAATTCAAACCTTGAGGAGGAAGGGTCAGGTTAAGTAAACTTTGGCGAGTACTGGAGTAACTGTATTCTTGACGAGAAGAATGATTTGAAGGAGGTTCTGTATCGCCGGAATAGTTACTGTTATTTACTGCTAATTCTTGTACTTTAGATAGATCTAGTTGAGTTTGAGCTTGTTTGTTTGTAGCTGCTTGCTCTGTAAATTCTTCATCCCTAATTTCAGTATTAGTTTGTTTGGAAATTAAACCGTTATCACTTAAACCTCTATCAAGAGTTTTTTCAGAAAGTTTCTCAGAAGTTTTCTCAGGAGTTTCCAAATCATCTTCACGCCAGAATTCAACTATTTGAGGCGTAGCAAGTTCCTCCCAAACAGTAGTTTCCCAACGAACAATAATAACTTCTTTACTTGCTGCAACTGCTTTACAGTCAACAACTGACTTTTTTAAATCGCCAAACCAATTCCCTGCATCTATTGTTCCTATAGGTTGACTGGTCTTTTCATCTCGCCAACGAACCTTACCAGAAATAATTAAAAATTGATATTCTGTTGACGTCGAGAAAGACGACCAAATTTTTTCTCCTAATTTATAGCGCAACACTTTCCCAAGTTCTTCCACTCGGGACTGTTGTTCGGTTGTTAACCAAGACAATGGTGGTTGATTCCAAGCCAAAGAAGCTAGCACTTGAGCCGCAAAAGAATCATCAACTGCTGTTACTTCACTTCCAGCTTGACCGTCAGTTTTTGAATTTTCTCCGCTAGCCATTTCTCAAATAATTCATTCTGTAGAGCTTTTTTTAACTGAATATCTTCCAAAGTCGCCGGGAGAAACTGTTCGACCCGAAATAAACCATAACGTTCCTCTAGTTGGATCGGTCCTAATAAATCCCCAGCATTAGCTATATCCACTGCAGCACGGAGTACATCCGGCATTGTTCCCCTACTTACTGCTCCCATCATCCCGTTAAGAATGCGGTCATCTGTGAGGGAATATTCCCTAGCTAATTGCTCAAAGCTAACACCTTCTTGAATTTGAGTTTGTAACTCTTCAGCCAATTCTCGAGTATCAACAATTATCCTTGAGAGAACTACTCGATCCAGAAAAATTTTACGTTCGATGAAATATTCGGAAATTTTTCCCTCTGTAACTAAAACTTTGAGCTTGTCTAACTTAAAACCAAAAGATATAGATTCATGAAAAGTAGTGTAATCAGTATTATTTTTCACTAGCCATTCCTGAAACTTTTGGGGTTCAGTAAGTTGATTTTTGAGCCTAAAGTCGATCGCAGCCTGTTCGACAATTACAGAATTAAGTTCTATTTCATCTTCTTTGGCTTTAATTTCTTGTTCTATAACTTTTTGACGGAGAACATCTCCTATAAAATGTCCTAACTTTCCTGAAGCTCGTAAATATTTTATTACTTCCCCTATACCGATTGGTTTTTCGTCTACGGTCAAAAACTGTAAAGGTTCCATAAAATGAATACGTACAAACGACTAATAAATAGTGCAAGCCTTGATATCAGATAATTCACATTCTAGAAGAATATCCTTTCACCAATTCACCATAGATATCCTAAATCTAGAAGTGCTAAACAGCAACTAATATACGAAATAATTACGTATAAACACTTAAAATTATTTGCCGAAGATCTTAAGTGTCATGATTCCCCGATATGATTTATGTTTTTGCGCAAAGCAATTTAAACGTTCGATCTCAATAATTGACTAAGCGAAACATCCCGTAATTGTAGCGTTAATTTATGGATTGGGAACTAGTACTCGACCACATTAATTTTGACGGGTGAAGGCAGGTAAGGGGAGAGGGGGGAGACAAGAACTTTTTATTCTTATTACTAACCCCTCATAACTTATGTGGTGGACTACTAGGAATTGGGAATTAAATAAAGGTATTTTCAATATTTCTAGCAGGAGTCAGGAATCAGAAGTCAGAAGTCAGAAGTCAGGAGTGCAACCTGCTTTACATCTAATTTTTAGCTTTTTGGTTGTACCAATCCGCTATACTTTTCCATTCATTACCAATTACCAATTACCCATTACCAATTACC
>JGI1201J43222_100316_pt1 | contig 12555 bp, 11 predicted proteins | sample MastesBC008_FD_43222 | JGI IMG/M metagenome (IMG submission 43222) | reverse complement strand
CTGACTCCTGACTTATTCATCCGAGTTATTCTTTCTCATAGATTCAATCTGTTGTTGTAATTCTTCAATTTGTCGCTGCAAATCTTCTACTTCTTGATTCTTTTTGGGAGTTCCTGCATCAACATTTACCCCAGAAGAAGATTTTTGATAATTTCCACTCTTGATTTGTTGATATTCAGATGAATTCGACCACTCCTGTAAATAGTGCAAACGTTCTACAGGGAATGGGTGACTGAGCATCATGCCCTGTGCGCCGTTATAAACTAAAAATTTGTATACTTGGTTGAGACCATCAGCATCGAGTGCTTGATAATTTTCCGACTGTTTCTGAAATTCTCTCAAATGGCACTCATGACCATATTTGATGCTACCACCGGAAATTTTCATCATTGTGTTCATGACCGTATCCAAGTCATCCAAAACCAACAATGCAGCTCGGTCGGCAGATAACTCAGCTTTTCTCCGCCACTCAAAGAAAGCAAAGATTAAAGTATTGCTAATTAAATTACCCAAACCGAAGGTTACTTCACTGATAGCAGATGCAGCATTCATCGCCCAAATCGCCATTTGAATTAAAATAGTATGACCGCACTTAATGTGTCCGAGTTCATGGGCAAGTACTGTCCTAATTTCTGCTTCATTAAGTAAATCTAAAGTTCCTGTATTAATGACTATGTAAGGATGCTCTTGTCCTAGAGCATAACTATTTGCTGTCGGATTTTGGGAAACAAACAGTGTAGGTTCTGGATCCACATCCAAATCTCGCACGCATTCTCGAAACATCTGGTAAATAGTGGAATATTGGCGAGGTCCTACTTGGATGGAATTACCCATCAAGTAAACTAGTTGGGGTCTTTCGACAAAAAATTCCATATACTTACTAGCGATTAGGTCAAATCCTGGTAAACCTCTTAAGGCTTGCTCTGCTTGCAAATCCAAGGGGTGACGAAAAGCTGTGCTAGAAATTCCTGTATAAGTAGCCATAGTTCACAATGTTGGGAATAAATCAATGAATAGAATCTGACAGTTGTTTATAAAATTTGCTGCTAGAGTCATTTTTAGTGAGTTTAACAGGACAAAATCAGGAAAAATGTTGGATGTTTAATTTGAGTGTTTGATTTGAAGATTTGAGTGAGTAGTTTAACAATTGAGTAGTTTAACAATTAAGTACTGAATGCTGCTGTGTCTTCCCACTGACAACATAATAGGAAAGGGGTTAATCGCATCTTAAGGTCACTTTGTATGGAATTAAAAGCGCGTGATTGAAGCAGAAGTTCACTTATCACTACATAACTTCCTGCGATCGCAAGCGGGTTTCCCTTCCTGGCCTCATCACTTGACGATGGCTAGATTGGTCGCACGTGCATTGCGAGTAGGCAGAAGCGCCTTAATTCAAGTCGGTGCGGCTTGTGGATTTCAAGGGCGTTATCGGACCAGTTTTGTCGCTTCGGCATTAATGTGGCAAGGTCCGGTGATTATTGTTGCTACACCCTGTGTACAACAACGTCTATTACGAGTAGAAATTCCCCGCCTGCAGGAGTGGCTAAAAATTGATAAATCAATTAGGACAGGTGATACCTTCCCCAACAGAGACTTTCAAGGATTATTTGTCACCTCCCCTCAAGCTTGGCTAGCCGCACAATTAACTAACAAAGAAGCATTTCCCAAAAATATTCCCACAATTATTGACGGGGTCGACGATCTAGAAGATTGGGTAACCGAACAGTTGACCGTCAGCTTAACAGCGCAAGATTGGGAAGAATTAATGCTGGCTTGTCCCAAGCAAGTAGACAGAATTCGTTCGGCAAGAATAGAACTCACCCGAGAATTATTCCAACATCCGGTTAATCCCCACGAATGTTACTTGATTTCTCCCAGAGAAGAAGAAACTTTAATTCGATTATTTTCAGTTTTAAATCTAGATAATTTACCGGATACTTGGAGAAACTTTTATCAGCACTATCAACAGCAAGAAGTGCAAACCAATAATCTACAAACCAATAATCTACAAGCGAATAACTTACAAGTAAATAATCTACAACCCAAAAAATTTGTTTCGCCTCTAGTTTGGGCAAATATTACTCGTCGTCAGGGGTCATTTTCTTTGCATAGTGCCCCCGTGGAACCTGCTAATGTCCTTTCAGAAATTTGGGAACGGCAACCAGTAGTTTTGATTGGTAGTGCCGTAGAAGCAGAAACGGAAGCTCCAATATTTCGTCAGCGTATGGGTTTGGGCGATTTAACTTGCTTGAAATTTTCCTCAGATAGTCAAACAGAAGCAATTCAACTGTACATACCATTACAGTTTCCTTTACCCAACACTCCCGAGTTTCAAGGAGGATTTATCAATAAGGTTCGTACCCTGCTATGTTTAAGCGCAACATCACCGGGTTTAACGGTCATACTGGTGGGAGATGTGCCTTTAAAATCGCAAGTGGGAACAATCCTAGCCTCTGAATTTGGTTCCCGAGTGCAGGTAGAAAAAACCTGTTTAGAAGAAAATGGGGTTTTAGTCAGTGGCTGGGAGTTTTGGCGCGAACATCAAAGTGTTTTACCTGCACCGGAATTACTAATTATTGCAACTTTACCTTTACCATCATTAGAAAATCCTTTAGTTGCTGGTAGAGTTACCTACTACAAAAAAAGACATCAAGATTGGTTTCGCCTATATTTACTACCAACAGCTCTAAAAGAATTACAAAGAGCGATCGCGCCAGTTAGAGAAAATCAAGGCATTGTAGCTTTACTGGATAGCCGCGTAATCAACCGTAGTTACGGGGCTGATGTTTTATCTGTACTCAGTCCCTTAGCACGCGTCAATTATCTCGATCCGAGCTTGTTTTCTAGACAAGAGGAGATTGGGGATTAGGGACTGGTGACTGGCAACTGGCGACTAGGGACTGACGACTGGCGACTGGGTATTAGTGACTGGAAATCATCGATATTTTTTCTAACTGCCAATATGAAGCTGTTGCACAATGCAACACTAACACCATATGCCGCAAGGCGGCACGCAGTGCTTATGGCTCTTAGCGGAAGCGTGACGCCAATTCCCAATCCCCAAATGCTATCATCCCCATAAAGCCTTTTACTGGAAGCAATAAGTTATGGGTGAAGCAAAGCGTCGCCGAGAGGCGTTAGGAGAACAATACGGACAAGAGGCAAGAATTTTACCTTGGGTTCCCATTACGAAAACTCAAGCTAATCTATTTGTCGAATGGACAACTCGTGGTGCTTGGCTGGGTATTATCTTGATGGTCATTGGCTGGGTGACAATTCGTTTTATTGGTCCAGCTTTTGGTTGGTGGCAGTTAGCCGATTAGTTTCAATGTTTCGCTTTGAAATAAAATCTTGATTATTTGTAATTTGTGACTAACCAATCGATGAAAATACTTGTGAATTCGACATTCTAGAAATACTTTCAAGATTAATTCAAAAACATCAAGGGTCAGGAGTAAACTTTTTAGTTGCTTTTGACCCTTCGAATATGAGAGAGTTATTGTTCCCGAAAAATTTGGAATAACTTTATATAAGAACCATCAATGCAAAAACACACCACAACATTCACCAAGCGAATGTTTAGGAAAATGTAAAAATCACAACTTTTTCCTTCCCAAAATTTCAAAGTATATCTTTGGAAAACTTCACTAAAGTCATTCCAAGTCTATGGATCTAAATAAAAGATTAGCTACTACTCAATGGCTAATGAAAAGTAAATACCTAAGTGTAGTGCAAACTTTATTAACATTGAGACAAAATAGTGATTTATATTACACATTCTGTTAACTTTAATGAATTTTGATTGCACAGATAGGCTTTACTTGGGATCAGGCTTAAATATACTTGTATTAAATTTTGGTTTATTCTGAAACTTATAGACCTCTATTTCTCGCAAAGAGTTACAAAAATGTCTCAATAATTACATTTTTACAAATTGCAAAGAAATCCTGCCGAAATGGCAACACACTTACAATGTATTTAGCTATCGTCGTTGGTAAGTTAGACAAAATCAAATTTTCTGTTTTACCAACGTGTATCTATGGAAACTGCAGTCTAACCTGCCCATACCAAAGCTTTCGTTAGTTATCAACTGATAGAAAATGGAAGTAATGGAGGCACTCAATGGTATTAACTGTTGTAGAAAAAGACTAAAGATACGCACCCAAGTTCAAGAGACAATCGAGTAGTAATAACGTCCCGAAATGATAATTCAATATCTGAATTGCTCTTAAATAGAAGCAAGCATGCGTTTGAATTATGATTTGCAAGATGTTCTTGATTAAATCGGCACTTTAAGTCATATATGTACTTTTTACATGCTTGACTTGCACCGAATATAAGCTACTCTTGAAGCGGAATGTATTAAACAAAAACATGAGCGTACAGACTGATGTGAAGAAAAAATTAATTCTTTAAATTCTGTCTGATAGTTTAAACTCGCAAAGTGAATAGTTTGATACGGAAGCAAGACAAGTAATGAACTACTTTAATCTAGGTAGTAACTAAACTTCTTCGTTCTCTATATTTATCTGGAAATTGTAATGAATAGTTTACAATACCAGTTCATGAGAAAATCTAAAGAAAATATAAAACAGACTAAAAACACAGTGGTGTCTGGAGGACAAACGTGTTTCTGAGACTAGCACAACAACATCGACAATTTGTTCAAGACCTTGTAATGAACTTACAAGCCCTAGCTATCGTTCTGGAGCGACGTGGATATCCTGCGTCCTGCTACACCTGTGGCGACCAGATGAATAGTGCGTCTTTTATGGTCAGTTTAGGCGAGAATCACTTAATCAGGTTTCTGGTATCGGACTACGGTATTACTTGGACCGAAATGCGTGATGATCGCGAATTAATGAAATTAGAGGGTGCTGAAGCAGTTAATCAACTGCAAGAACTTGCTAATATCGTTAAGAACTTTGTAGGAACCCCAAAAAACCACAAAACTCTTGCTAAGCGCACTTAACTTCCAGTGTGTTTTTGGATACTCAGATAGTGATTAGAAGGCACATTGGGAATTGCCAGTTAGTTCCTAGTCTGCGTTTGCTCTCTCGCTAGCTAATTTTCACCAAAATTAACTATTGACTAACTATTACCCATAACCCTCTAATCAATAAAAATTAGTTTTGAATGGGTTAGTTGTAAATTTCTTGGCTCAGTATTACTTCAAAGTATTGCCTAAATTCAGTTAATAGTTGTTTAGTCAGAAACAGCAAAAACACTTGTGAAGTCATAGTGATTTTACTTCACTTCATTACCATAAGTAAAAAATGCTATTGTTGTCGGAATTGAGATAATTTTGTGATTTTTTATTGTTTTTAGTTCGAGCCAGCTTTCCTGTGTTTACATTGCTCGTTCAAAACAAATTACCCCCAAAACAAAAGTATACCCATCAAGTTTTAGATTACGATTATTTGAATTATCATTGCAGCTTTGATCGCAAGTAAAAACTTCCGGTTCGTGATTTTGATGTTATAAGATTCATCAATCTTCAGGGAATACCAACAAAAAAATTATTCCATACCTTAATTCTGTTCGTGGTGCGTTACCGCTAATAAGCGCGTCCGCACCCAAAACAATAGAATTTTTTATTTATTTACTGGAAGTTTCTCACTAATAGGATTATTGCTAAATTTTGTCGACTTCAGGATTTTTAATCCTGGAATCAGATTTTTTGACTAGACCATTTTCTTCATCTTTCGCTTTTCATATTCAAATGATATTTTCATCATCATTTGACCGCCACATAAAGTTAATAGCCACAAGAGCTAGGTATAAGTCGATAGCCAATAAAAAGTTTGTTTACTTTAAATTAAGTAGAAAGTTCAGTTTTCTTAAAGTACATCATTCATGCGCGAACAAGTTTTTTAATGGATGCTGTTGTCCCAACAATAATATTTGCAGCAGCTTCTAGACCGCCAGCGTACTGAATATCTTCTTGTAATCTTTCAGCATTTTGCCTGTAGAAATCCTCTGTCATTACCCTTTGAACTGTATTTCTTAAATTAGCAACAGTTAATTTATTGAGCGGAATAAATTCACCTGCTCCAGACCAAGCAATACGTGTGGCTACACCCGGTTGACTGTTAGTAATCGGAATTACAACCAAAGGGACTCCATTACTCAGTGATTCTAAGGTTGTGTTCATTCCCCCATGAGTAATTGTTAGACTTGCTTTTTGCAATAACTCTAGTTGAGGTGCATATTTTACAACTATTGGATTTCCAGGTAACTTTGGTAATTCTTCTGGTTCCAGAGAACCACCCAAAGATATTACTAGCTGCACATCTGGCGCAGCGCAAGCTTCAGCAATATAGGAAAAAATATACTGAATCTGATTTTGTACAGTTCCTAGGGAGGCATAAATCAACCTTCTACCACTTAACTTTTCAAATGGAAAGTCAACATCTTGGCGGGTCCTAGGATGATGTAATGGTCCAGTAAAGTAAAAATTTGAGGGAAGTTGGCGTCTGGGAAATTCAAACTCCGGTGGTTGTTGGCTTAGAGTTGCTAATCTTAATTCCGAGGAATAGTTGTGGGAATATGGCGGTAAATTCCACTCACGACGATAATCGGATATTGTTTTTTGTATTGGTTTGAGCAAATTGTGCAAAAAAGCATAACCAACTTGATTGCGAATCAATGCCCACCATGCCAGATTGTAATCCCAAGTTGTGAAATAGGGAGGTACAATATCTTCTCCTTTTAGAAGCAGACTGGAACATACAGTTACAAATGGGATATTCAAATGTTCCGCAATAGTAATTCCTGCAGATAAAGCTTCATCTATCAGCAGTAATTCGATCCCAGCAGCTTTAATCGCTTGGGGTGCACGATATAAAAATGAGACAGATAATTCTTTAAGTAACTCAATGGTATAGCGCAATCCTGCCAAACCATTCAATTTTCCTAACTTATTGAAAGATTCAGTTATTGAACCTGGGGGAAACTCAGATTCTAAAATCGGGAAAAATTCTAATCCTGCTGCTACTACGATCGCTTGAATATCGAGTACACCGATCACTGTAACACGATGACCCCGTCTGTGTAGCTCATTTCCCAAAGCAATCATTGGATTGAGATGTCCGGTCGCTGGTGGACAAATAATGCCAAAGTGAGTCATTTTATGATATTGATTTCCTAACGGGTTAATAGATAATTTCAAATACAAGCGCTGAAACAACAATTCGGCAATTTATTACAAATCCTGTTTTTAATACCCTTGACTTTTTATTTACTCCAGGCTAAGGATTTGGTAAGTGGAAATTGCTAAGTGGAAAGGGTTTTAAAGACGGATTTGGGTAGATACATGTTTCTTCCCAGAGGTCGAAATAGATTATTTTAATCTTATAGGGGTAAGATTCCTAATTTATCAAGCTCCCATAAGATAGATAATGCACTTATGTCCAGTAAACAACATAAGTGCATTATCTATAGTAATTGTTACTATTAGAAAAAATTAAAATTAAATCAATTTAATTTAATTTAAGTTATTTTATTTAATCTTCAAGAATTTTTCTAATCCTGCTACCATGCTTGGAGGCCAACGCCGAATATTTTTCACCCAATCAATATCTTTATATCTACGATCTATTCCGTAGGCTGCAACCCAGTTACTTTCAGCTTCTCCTTTTTTCCCTGCAGCCCAAAGAACCGCAGTTAATGCAGCGCGCATATCCGCAGACTGAGGATATTTACGAACAATATTTTTAATTTCTCGGGTTGCTTGTTCTTTGTTACCTAGTTCGTATAAAGCAAAAGCATAGTTAGCCCGTGCTAAGGAAAACTTCGGATCTATTTTCATCGATTTTTGATAGTCAGCGATCGCCAAATCCCATTTACCTAAACCACCGTAAGCATTACCGCGATTGTTATATGCCATTGCATCATTAGGATCTAGCTTCAGGACGTAATTATAATCAGCGATCGCGTCATCCCATCTACCCAAGCCTTCAAATGCTGTTCCTCGATTCAAATAAGAGTCGGTGATGTTGGGTGCTAACTCTATAGCTCGGTCAAAATCTGTAACTGCATCTTCAAGTTTGTTTTGACTGATTTTCAAATTTCCTCGATTACTCCAAGCTGCAGGATTGGTGGGAAATTTTTCGATAATCTGCGTCCAGTAAGCTTCTGCTCCTTCTAAGTCACCCCTACTCATTGCAGTAAAAGCTTTTTTAGCTAATTCATCTCCAATTTTTAATTCTTCATTTGTGATGAGAGAGATTTGAGTTTGGGCAAAAACTGGTTCAGCCCAATTAAAAATCAACAATAAACTTAGTAAAATCCCAATTAATTTAAGCATTACTTTAACAGTTATTAATTTGTGGGGGTTGGGGATTTGCGTTAGCGCCTAGCGTAAGCGTACCGGATCCGCAAGGTAGCGCAGCTATAGGTATTGCGTGACGCGACAGCGTCATATGGGGATTGGCGTTAGCCTCCAGTATGGCTTTAGCCATGTAAGGATTAAGTAATTTTTACCCAGTCGCTATATGCTGCTTGCGGCGGCACGCAGTGCTATCCCCAGTCGCCGATACTACAACAAAGATAATTGTTCATTAGGTGGTTTGAAACCCAAGTGTTTATAAGCTGCTGGAGTTGCAACTCTTCCTCGCGAAGTTCGATGTAAATACCCGATTTGCATCAAATAAGGTTCGTAAACTTCCTCAATTGTTTGGGTATCCTCACCAGTCGCAGCTGCAATAGTTTCTAGACCCACAGGTCCGCCATTAAATTGTTCGATAATAACGCTCAACATTCGTCGGTCTGTCCAATCTAAACCACAGGGGTCGACTTGAAATAATTGTAATGCTTCTCCTGCAACCTCTTCCGTAATTTCACCACTCTTTTTTACTTCAGCATAATCACGGACGCGTCTAAGTAATCTATTCGCTATACGTGGCGTTCCCCGCGCCCGTCGGGCAATTTCTGCTGCACCATCATCACTCACAGGTGTTTTAAGTAATTTAGAACTGCGAAGAACGATTTGACTAAGTTCGTCTACTTCATAGAAACGTAACTTTTGAATTAAGCCGAAGCGATCGCGCAATGGAGAAGTTAAAGCACCGACACGGGTTGTGGCCCCAACTAGAGTAAACTTTGACAGTGGAATACTGCGAGTTCGAGCACTAGCACCTTTACCCACGGTAATATCTAAACGAAAATCTTCCATTGCGGGATACAATATTTCCTCTGTCATCCGTGAGAGGCGATGAATTTCATCAATAAATAAAATATCTCCAGGTTTGATATTCACTAGTAACCCCATAATATCCCTGGGTCTTTCCAGAGCGGGTGCACTAGTAATTTTATAATTCACCTCCATTTCTGCAGCTAAAATCATTGCCATTGTGGTTTTTCCCAATCCGGGAGGACCATACAAAAGTAGGTGATCTAATACTTCACCTCTGGACTTGGCTGCTTCAATTGCTATGGCTAGTACATCTTTTAAATCTTTTTGCCCAATATAGTCAGCAAAACGTTGGGGGCGAATGCTCTCTTCTGGCTTACCCTCTTCGTCTTCGGCTGCTTGTGGTTGTAAAAGATTTTCATTGGGGGGAGATTTAACTTTTTCCCTTTTTGACTTGGGCTTTTTACCTGGTTCTGGAGGGTGTTTTTTGGAGGAGATAATTGCCATAATTCACCGGCTATCGACTTCTACTTGTGAAACTTGAAGAGCGCTGAAGACAGAAAATGTGACGACGATGCAAAAATTTTACCTTCATTTCCTTCCCCAATTCCGAAAACAAAGATTAATTGACAAAAATCAAAATAACTTTTCTCATTGGGAATTAGATATTTGGCTGAATTGAGGGGATAGTCTGTGGAGCAGACAAACCCCTTAGAAGTTATTCTAAGGCTGTGAAGAAACAGGAAGTAAGCACCAAAGTTACTTTTGTTCAGCTTTGTCTAGACCTGGGCAACTTTAGGTAAGTTTTACGGAACGGCGAAGAGCTTTGTATTTCCCTCAAAGTACTTGTGACACAGGGGCTTGGAGAATTTCAACCTGGATCTGTAAAAAAAGCTTTTGGGTTATGGTCTTATCTGAAGCTTTATCATGTATGCTGTCTTATTGGGTAAAAATACGGGTGAAGAAAAAAGATTTTCACCCTCAAATCAGCTCGTCAATTTTAATTAAAATTTATTTTCCGGGTAATTACTCAGGAGTCAAAATTCCTTATGTTAGCGAAAAGAATCTTACCGTGCTTGGATGTTCGGGCGGGACGAGTTGTAAAAGGAGTTAACTTTGTTGACCTTAAAGATGCAGGAGATCCCGTAGAATTAGCAAAAGTTTACAATGAAGCAGGCGCAGACGAGTTAGTGTTTCTAGATATTACAGCTTCTCATGAAAATAGAGACACTATTATTGACGTCGTTTACCGGACAGCCGAGCAGGTCTTCATTCCCCTCACCGTAGGCGGTGGGATCCAAACCTTAGAAAATGTTAAAAATCTGTTACGAGCTGGGGCAGATAAGGTTAGTATTAATTCTGCGGCTGTACGAAACCCAGATTTGATCGACCGTGCAAGCGAACGTTTTGGCAATCAATGTATAGTTGTTGCAATAGATGCCAGACGCCGCACGAATTCGGAACATCCTGGGTGGGATGTATATGTTAAAGGTGGACGCGAAAATACTGGTCTGGATGCCTTGGAATGGGCAAAAGAAGTAGAGAAACGCGGTGCTGGAGAACTGCTAGTAACTAGTATGGATGCTGATGGAACGCAAGCAGGATATGACCTGGAATTGACACGAGCTATTTCCGATGCTGTACAAATTCCTGTTGTTGCTTCTGGTGGTGCGGGTAATTGTCAACATATTCATGCAGCGTTGACTGATGGTAAAGCTGAAGCTGCTTTGTTAGCATCACTACTACACTATGGACAATTGAGTGTAGCTGAAATTAAAACATATCTACAAAAACACAAAGTTCCTGTCAGGATAACTGATTAGTTCTCATTAATTTCCAGCACAATAAACCTAATTGAATTGCACGGAATTGCACACACTTTCCGAAAAGAATGTTAATATAAATTCACAAGAATTAATATAATTTAAAGTAGATTATGTTGGTTCCAATTTTAGTTCTTGATGTTGCACTAGTAGCATGGTCGTTGCATCTGATGGAAAAAGCTTTTGAAAACAAGGAGTTTTCCTTAATGCTGGCTGGTTTGCTAGTTGCTCTTGCGGCGGCAGCAATGATGGTAGTTTATTTTTTAATGGGTAATTGTATGAGCTATTTGCTCCACTCTTAATTGAAATATTTTATCTATCTTTTGCTGAGATGTCATTTTGTTCTGAAAAATAACAATTGCAAAAAAACTACAAGTAAGCAAGTTAAAAAATATCTTTGTATTTGAACAAAAATTTGTTTGTATATATTAAAGATATATTAAATTACTTATTGACAAATGTTGTTACTTTGTAATAAATGTATTTTTGTTAGTCGTTAGTATCTCTATCGTCCGAGTTTAACTTGTCAGGTCATAACTTAGTTTACGTCTGATGTGTCAACATCTGAAAATTGAAACATACAGATGGAGTCATTAACCCTAGAGGTTGTAACCTTAGAGGTTGTAAATTTATAGATATATGTACTTGACAAAACATTCTTTATTAATACAAGATTAGAGATGCATTATCCGGGGTTATAGCTCAGTTGGTAGAGCACCTCAATGGCATTGAGGGGGTCAGCGGTTCGAATCCGCTTAGCTCCATATTTTTGGTATGTAAATAATTCTTGAATGTGACTTACATATCAGTCATAATTAATACAGATGATTGAATTTTTCTTAACCAAATTAGCTAAATTATTTTAGCCTGTAGGGCTTGGTAAATATTTCTGGATTGACTGAGAAATAAAAATGTAAATTGAATTTAAAAAAACTTGTAACGTTCTCTCAGTAACAACAGTAATTTTGCGTAAATAACTCAATAAACAGAAATTGTTTAATTTTAGAGCCATAAAATTAACAGGCTTCAAAATATGAAGTAACTGTTTAGACAATAAAAAATAGAAAATAAAATGAAAAAAATAATTTGCCACGCTTTTGGAAGTAATTCGGCAACAGCTTGTGCAGCTCTTTTAGTGGGTTTAACAACACTATTATATTCTTCTCCCAAGGTATCAACTGCGGAAGCGCACGCGGTAGCGAAAAGTAATACAGTTACTCCTCGAAGGCGAATTGAGATTGACTTATCAGATCAGGTGCTAAGAGCATGGGATGGAAAAACAATAGTTTATATGATGCCTGTTTCTACAGGAAAACGTTCAACACCAACACCTACAGGTAAATATCGCGTTCAGACCAAATTGCGCTCCACTCGAATGCGAGGTGATGGGTATGATATTGCCAATGTTCCTTACACAATGTACTACCACGGAGGTTATGCAATCCATGGTGCTCCTTGGCGTAAAAACTTTAACGTTCCAGGTAGTCATGGTTGTGTAAATTTATCTGTAAAACATGCTCAGATGCTATATCAATGGGCGAGAGTAGGAACGCCGGTTATTGTGAAACGGTAATGGGTAATGGGTAATGGGTAATGGGT